>ADJS01005068.1_pt1 | contig 13775 bp, 2 predicted proteins | sample 268128 | NCBI WGS metagenome assembly ADJS01 (sample SAMN00007486, study PRJNA43253) | human gut metagenome | isolation source: feces sample TS28 | reverse complement strand
CGACGGCTATACTAAGGAATCCAACGCGGACGGCTCGCTAAAGAGCCTGACCTTTCAATATGTGAATAAATTCGATCAATCCATGGTGACCGAGGGCCAGGTCCGGGTGCCGAATGGCTCTCTGCTGCCCACCACCTATCAGGTGACGGTCAAGTTTGACGCGGCCGCTTATCAGATTCCCACCAACGTTCCCTTCGTCCGGGCGGTTCTGGATAACCAGGCCCAGGTAAGCTATAAGCCTCTGGCGAAGGACGCGGTGGTGAAGGATTCCAGCGCCAAGGTTCAGGTCGGCGACGTGGAGGACAAAACCACGCCGGTAGAATTGATTGTGGAAAAGACCCTGACCATCCAGGGGGATGGCCTGGCGGTGAGCGATAATACATTTGTGCTCAACGGCGAGAAGCAGGCGGTTTACGGCAGCGCTCAGTTTACCCTGTATTCCGACCCGGAGTGCACCCAGGTGGCCAAGGACATCGACGGCAGCGAGGAAGCCGGGGCGGGCAGGCTGCTGGACGGCACCGGCAGAGTGAAGTTCTCCAATCTGCGCTATGGAACCTATTATCTGAAAGAAACTCAGACGCCTGACGGCTTTACCGGCGTCGGGGAAGCCATTCAGGTGACCCTGAACCAGGACGGCACCGTCACCGCAGGCGGCAAAACCCTGCAAAAAGGGGAAGCCCTGACAGTGGATAACACCACCGATGAAAACGGCCCGGGCTATGCGGCCTTCTGGAAAAAGGGCATGGGATCCGGTGAAAATACGGAGAAATTCCTGCCCGGCGTTTCCTTCCGGCTGACAAACAATGACGACGCAAGCAAGGTTTACACCGCGGTTTCCGGCTCGGACGGCCTGGTGCTCTTCGAGGGGATTCCCGCCGGCGAATACACCCTGCAGGAAACCGGTGTGCCGGAAGGCGGCGAGTATGAGGTTTCTGACAAAACCTATACGGTTACCGTAAAGGGCAACCAGGTGAATTACCCCGACGGCCTGCAGAAGGACGGAAATAAGCCTTACATACTGAACCAGTCTGAAAAGGGAATACTGAAAATCACCAAGGTGGATTCCACCGACCGCAGCGTAACGCTACCTGACGCGGAGTTCGCACTTTACGGCCCCTATGCCAGCGAAAGCGCCGTGCCGGAAAACCCGGATGAGGACGATCTGGCGGCGAAACTGGTCACCGGCAGCGACGGCACCGCGGTCTCTGAGCCTTTAGAGACGGGCTGGTATCTGCTCCGGGAAACCAAGGCCCCGGATACCTATGCCATTATGCAGCGGGATACCAAGGTGCAGATCACTTCCAATCACACCGAGGCCCTTCAGATCGAAAACGCCCAGAGAGGCGCTTTGCAGATCATCAAATACGGCCAGCTGACATTAGGCAGCGTGGCGACCGAATCCCGGGTTCCCCTGGCGGGCGCGGTGTTCGGCGTATATACCGATCCGGACTGCAAAACACTGGCGAAGGACTCCAACGGCAACGACGCCCGGGTGACTACCAGAGTCAGCGGCAATGAGCCGGATACCCCCGCAATCACTCTGGATCCCGGCACCTATTATGTGCAGGAGATCTCCGCCCCCAGCGGTTACCAGAGAGACGATACCATTCATACAGTTGTCATTGAACAGAAAAAGACCTTTGAACTGACTGCGGATAATCTGGTGGACCGCCAGGGCCAGCTGAAAATCGAAAAGCAGAGTAACAAAACGGGCGATATCGATCTTTCCGGCGCCGTGTTCGAGGTGTACGCCGCTGACGATACCGATTTCACCGAGCCTTTAGACCGGATCACCACCGATGAAAACGGCGAGGGCTATTCCAAATTCCTGCCCTCCGGCAGTTATATTTTAAGAGAGGTTCAGTCCATCGCCGGACATATCACCCCCTCCGAGCCCTTTAAGGGTGTGGATGGCTCCAATGTGGCGGTTACCGACGGGGACGGCATCAAGGTAGCAAACAACCAGCTTACCACGGTGATCGTGAAAAACGAGCCTTACGTCACCATTCGGCTTCATAAGGTGGATTCCCAGAAGACAGGGATGTCGCTGAGCGGAGCGGTGTTCGCCCTGTACGCTACGGAAGAGGACGCGAAAAATGACAAAAACCGTCTGCCTGTGAACGGCCAGACCGGCGGTGCCGACACCGTCACCACCGGGACCGACGGCATGGCGGTGTTCACCGGATTGATTCCGGGAACCGACTATTGGTACCGGGAGCTCACCGCGCCCACCGGCTATGAGGCTTCCTCCGAGCCGGTGAAGATCACGGCTCCGGACCAGCCTTCCAACTACGCCGATGTGACGCAAGATGTGACAAACGACCGCTACGGAAAGTTCCAGGTTTATAAAGAGGGCGGCACCCTGGACAACACCGGCGTGATGCAGCCCCTGGCCGGCGCGGAATTTCAGTATTATCCCAGGCTGACGCAGAATCCGGGCGCCGACCTGCTGGCGGCCCAGCAGAACGGTACCCTCAAAACATTAGGAACCACTGGTGTTGACGGTGTTTTGACCACCGGGGAACTGGAACCCGGTACTTATTGGGTGCAGGAGACCAAGGCCCCGGACGGCTATGATCTGGATACCGCCGCCAAAGAGGTGACCGTAACCCCCGGCGCGGGGATCGACGGCTATTCCGCCGCGGTATGGGTCACCTTTACCGACGACTTTGATTCCGGTAAAATCCAGATTAAAAAGGTAAGCTCTCTGGATTCCAATACGACTTTGCAGGCCTCCTTTAAGGTACAGCAGAAGCAGGCCGACGGCACCTATGCCGATTATCCCAATAGCCAGAACCCGCTGATTCTGACCACCGGAGCGAACGGCACCGTGACCTCCGGCTGGCTGCCTGCGGGAGACTACCAGCTTATCGAGCAGAGCGTAACCGGCCAGTACGTGCTGGACGGCACGCCCCATCTGTTTACCATTACGGCGGGCCAGACCAACAAGGCTTATTTCGATAAGCCTATCGAGAACGTTCCCATGCGGAGAATCGGAATCGATAAGTTCGAGCTGTGGAAGATAAGCGACGGCAGCAGCCTGACCCTGCGCCAGTCGAACGTGACCTTTACGATTTACGCGGAGGATCCCACGAAAAATCCCGACGCTCAGCCGGTGACCACCGTGACCAGCGCCTCCGAGACCAAATACACCGGCTATCTTGCGCCGGGCGATTATTGGATTCAGGAGACCGTGCCTGAGGATTATTCCGTGGACTCCGTTACCACTGACGGGGCCGCTCCGGTTCAAGTGACCAGCAATGTATATAAGGTGACCCTGGCCCCGGATAAGGATCTGGTAGTCACCTGGAACAACGTTTCCGACAAGGCCCGGATCGAGCTGATCAAGGTGGACCAGGAGGATCACGACAAGTATCTGACCGGCGCGGAGTTTACCCTGTACCAGGTTGTGGATGACCAAGATCCGGCTGCCGAGGAGATCGAAGTCAACGGCCAGAAGCTGTGGTTGAAGGTCGTCGCGGAGAAGATTACCTCCGGCACCCTGACGGATGCAGTAACCGGCGCCGTGCCCGGCGGCGCACTGACCGGGCTGCTGGATACCGGCACCTATTATCTGCGGGAGACCCAGCCGCCTCCCCACGACAAGGATTATTTCTATGAGATCAGCCAGGAGTGGACCGGCCCCATCATGGTGACCGAGGCGGACGACGGAAAAATTGTCGGACCGCAGATCATTGAAAACTACTGGCCCGTGCCGGTAGAGGGCTGGAAAATCGACCAGGGCGGCAACGCTCTGGAGGGCGCGTGGGTCGCTTTGTTCAAAACAGAGGCTGACGCCCAGAAGGCCCAGGCCGCGCTGAACAAAGACGAGGACTTCTTCTCCAAACAGCTGGTGAACGGCGAGCTGCCGGAAACCGTGCTGAAAGAATACAATATGCTCCAGGCGGCGGAAAGCAAGGATGGAGGCGTTCTGCATTTCACGAACCTCCAGCCCGGCGCAACCTATTATGCCCTGGAGATCATCGGCATCGATTACTATGTCCATAACCTGGATATCCATAAGGTCTATCCCAAGCAGAACGGGGATCAGTGGAACCTGTACGAGATGACAGGCGATAATCAGGCGGAGACCGACCCGGTATTCCGGCTGGAAAACCTGGCGTACGGCATGATCTCCGTGAAAAAGACCCTGGAAATCTCCGGAGAGACCTATCCCCTCAACGAGGTAACATTCAACGTTTATGCGGCCGACCCCAACGATTACAGCCAGCCGGCGACGGGCGCCGACGGAAAGGTTTTGGATCCGGTGACCACCATCACCACGGGCACCGGCAATACCGCCGCGGGCGTTGGCGTCAGCAGCCTGCTGAAGCCCGGCTGGTATGTGCTCCAGGAGGCCAAAGCGCCGGAATACGTGGACTTTGACCCGGCTACGGCTCCCTACTATTCCGTATACGTTTCCTCCGACGGCCAGGATAAGCTGGAGGGTGCGAACCAAGAGTTTACGACCCGGACGGATGGAAACGGAACCTGGACTATCAACTGCACCTATGAAAATACGCCTATCGCCAACGAGTCCGCCTGGGGCCAGGTGAAGATTCAGAAGATCAGCGCCGACCAGGGCGACAACGACAAAAAGCTGACCGCCACCTTTAAGGTGCAGAAGCTTCAAGACGACGGAACCTACGCGGATTATCCCGAGGGGAACGCCATGACCATCACCACGGATCCCGCCAAGGATTACGTGATTTCCGGGTTCCTGCCGGAAGGCGAGTACCAGCTGGTGGAGACCAGCGTCCAGTCCGGATATACGCTGGACTCGACGCCCATCAAGTTTGTCATCGAGCCCAACCGGATTACCGGCGGGGACAATAAGATTAACGGCGTATATTACCCCTTGGATGACAAGGATGCCACGCCCGACCCCATTGTGATTGAGAACCAGAAGCAGGGCTCCCTGGAGCTGACCAAGACGGGGGATATCCTGGGCGAGAAGGACCCGCTGTCCGGCGTGACCTTTAAGCTTTACCGGAACGAGACCGGCGACCCGGAAGCCGACTGCGCCGGCACGGCCCTGAAAACGGTGACTACCGGGGCAAACGGCTTGATTTCCATGACCAATCTGGACGCCGGCGATTACTGGCTCAAGGAAACCAGCGTGGGAACCGCCAATGAGGCCAACGGCTTTAAAGCCGGCATGGTGGTGGCGGTGACCATTGAAGCCGGTCAAAAAACCACCCAGTTCTACGATCCCGCCGACCTGAACACGGCGAAAACCGAGCTTTTGAACACCACTGCCTACGGAAAGCTGCAAATTGTGAAGCAGGACGCCGCCGACCAGACCAAGCTGAGCGGGGTGAAGTTCGGGATCTACTCCGACAGCACCGCTTCCACGAAAGTGGGCGAAATGACCACAGCGGCGGATACCGGCACAGCGCTGTCCGATCTGCTGCCTGCGGGAGACTATTACCTGAAGGAGCTGAATACCCCCAGCGGCTATTTCGACAATACCGATACCGTTTACGGACCCTATACCGTAGAGGCGAACCAGATTACTTCTCAGAAGGAAGGCAAGGCTATCGTCATTGAGAACACCAAGATCCAGACGGTGAAGGTGGTCAAGGTCGATTCCAAGACAAACGGTTCCATTTCCGGCGAAGCCATGAAGGCCGCGAAGTTTGAGCTTTGGGATAAGCCGGAGGATCAGGGCGGCCAGGTGCTGCAAACGGTTACCGGCAAGGAAACCATTGAGTTTGTCAATCTGCAGCCCAACACCACCTATTATGTGAAAGAGGCCACTCCGCCTACCGGCTACACCTTTGAGGCCGGCAAGGAGGATTACTTCTATCCGGTGACCACCGGCAACACCGGCGCCGCCGAGGTGCGCATCAGCAACGACCCCCTTGGCGCCATCCGCCTGGAGAAGAAGGCCAACTGGGAAAACCCGGACGCCCAGCATATTCTGGCGCTGCCCTTAGAGGACGTTACATTTGAGCTTCACCGCTACGACATGTCTCAGCCTGACGGACTGGGCGAGTTGGTCGCGACCAAGGAAACCGACGAAGACGGCGAAATCCTCTTCACCGGCCTGGAGCCCGGCGACTATATGCTGAAGGAGCAGGTGCCCGCTGATTTCGTCCAGGGCACCCAGCTGCAAAAGATTACGGTGGTTAAGGGAGAAACCGACGAAACCTACACCGGCGATAATTACATCGTCAACTACCCGAATAAGGGCCGGTTCACCTTTACCAAATTCATGGGCGACGGCAAAACTCCGCTGACGGTCACCAGCGACAGCCAGCGGGCGGAATTCGCCCTGTACGAAGGGGATCAGGCCGACCCCGGCAAGCTGGTGGACACCTTCCGGGTGCGCCTGGACGGCACCTTTGAGTCCGCCGACCTGGATGCGGGAACCTACACCATTGTGGAAACCAAGGCTCCCGACGGATATACTCTGGATTCCACACCCATTACCTTTACTGTAACCGCCAAGCAGATCACCAATCTGGATGAAACAGAGGCCACCAAGGTCATTAACCAGGCCAAGGGAAATCTGGAGTTTACTAAGAAGGGTGACAGCCAAAACGGCAGCCCGGTTCTGAATACGGCGGTATTCCAGTTGTACGATGAGAACAAGCAGCCTGTCGGAGACCCGGTGACCAACGTGAAAAACGGCGTTTACCGCTGGGAAGGCTTAGATGCCGGAACCTATTATATCCAGGAAACTCAGGCCCCCGACGGCTACTCCCTGGACGATACCTGGTATGAGGCGGTGATCCCCGCTAACCAGAACGATCCTACGGTTACCTACCGGCCTGAAACCGCCGGGAACATGAACGGCGGCGTGCTGACCAATGAGTCCGACAGCGGCCGCATCCTCATTAAAAAGGCTGACGAAAACGGAACGGGGCTGCAAGGCGCCCAGTTCGCCGTATACCAGCTTGAGCCGGGCGATGTTCAGGGCCAGCAGGTGGGCGGTATCATCACCACCGACGAAAACGGCGCGGGTGTGTCCGATCTGCTGCCGGCGGAGGACGCCGGAACCCGATATCTGGTGAAGGAGCTGAAGGCTCCCGACGGCTACAGCTTGGATGAACGGTATTATGAGACCCAGAAGATCGTGACAGTGAAACCGGTACAGGAGTTATCTGAAATCGAAAAACTGGGTGTTCACAACAACGCATCCTTTACCAATAAGTTCAAGACGGATATCGTCATGTTCAATACTGAGATCCTGAAAGGGATTACGGATGATACCGCTGACAAGAGCCTTCTGGAGGAGGAATTTACCACCTCCTTTACCCTGAGAGATTACGCCAAGGGTGAGAACGAGCTGGCGGCCTCCCGGCTGGTGGTTACCGACCAGGATATCCAAATGCAGTATCAGGAGCAGGGCGAATATAAGACGGAACCCACCAGGGATGACGCTTACCGGGTGAACTGGGTGAGGGTCTACAGCGCCTATAACGCCCAGACCGATCCTGATTTGGATGTGACAGTCCCGGATGCTTCCAAGCCGGTGAGCGCTAAGGTTCAATACCAGCCGGCGGCTGACCTTGGAAGCGATGACGAATCCACCTGGCGGGATGTGCCCAACGGCGCCATTGAAAACGTCCAAAGCCTGGGAGCGGATGGCGCGACCGTTTCGATTCCCGCCGGACTGGAAGCGATGGCGTTCCGGGTGGTTTATACCGGCGTGGATGAGCATTTCGTAGCCAACGGCATCGATTTCGAGGTGACCTTCGCCCAGCGTCCCTCTGACGCCAGCCTCCATGAGATCACCAAAATCACCAACACCGCGGCTTACGAGTATACCTTTGTTCAAAAGGATGAGGAAGGCAGAGACGTGCCTGTCACCGACGGCCGGGCTTCCAACACTGTGGAAGCCACGCTGCCCCTGATCGAAAGCATCCGGATTCCTGTCAGCCTGACGGTGAAGCCGGAAGGAACCCAGACCACCTACGCGCCGAACAGCGACGTCACCTTTGTTGTCACCGCGAAGAACGAGTCTCAAACTGATAACTTCAGGGAGCCGATTCTCAGCTTTGACCTGCCGGTCGGCACCACGCTGAATGACTTTGTGGAAGGGGATTCCCAATTTGTCATCATGAGAATGTGGGAGGACGAGGACGGCAACACGGTGGGAACGCCGCTGACCCCGGATCTGTTCTCCATCGATACGGTGAAGGCCACCAGAGTTGGCAGCGGCGGCGAGCTGATTGAGCTGGAGCAGGATACCCAGAAGGTGACGATGACCTTCCCGGATGTGGAGCTGAAGCCCGGAGAGCGGATTGTGATCCGGTTCTCGGCCCATATCGACCCCAACAGCCAGGCGGATACCCTGTGGTGTCCCGCGTTCCTGGGAAGCTCCTATGAGATTCCCCAGTCCGTAGAAAACCAGTACGGCGTCAGCTACGCTCCGGTCATTACCGGAGACGGCGGCTCCTTTAAGGAAGACGAGGACCTGGATGAGATTCTCGGCAACGGCGGCAGCGAGTATGTGAATAACTACGCGAACATTGTCGTAGGACAAAACAGCAGCCTGAGCATTTACAAGCAGGTGAAGGGCGAATACGACGACCGTTATAAGAACTACTCCGAGCTGGGCCATACGGCGCCGGGCGGTTCCATTGATTATAAGATCCGGGTCAGCAACGGCTCCGATGACAAGGCGGTTTCTACCAGAGTGGTCGATATCCTGCCCTTCGCGGGAGATACCCTGACCGACCGGACCGACACCACTGTGACCAATCGGGCCACCGACCTGGAGAGAAGGCCCGCTCTGAACAGCGTCACGGTGCTGAGCTCTGACGGTCAGCCCATTGACAGCGCTTTTGTGCGGATTTATTACTGCACCGATGATACCTCCGCCTGGACCGCCGAAAGCCGGTCCAGTATACGGCTGAGGAAGAGTTGCCCATGATTTATACTACCGGAAGAAACGGCGATCCGTGGACGTCATCCGCCGCTCACACCTGGAGCGCCACGCCGCCGGCTGACCTGAGCACGGTAACGGCCATCGGTGTTGAGGTGACGCAGCCTTTGGCAAACGGCGACTACATCGAAGTGCAGGTCAATATGACCGCACCCCAGTACGCCACCGATGAAATTGAGGATTACTACGGCAAGTATATTTCCAATTCCGCTATGTGCTCCGTGGTGAGAAACAGCAATACCGGCGACACCATCGCCCTATCCGACCGCCCGGAAAACCAGGAGGTCAAATGCGTGCTGGATCTGCCGAAGGGCGCCATCGGCGACTATGCGTTTTATGATCAAAACCAGAACGGCATCCAGGATGCGGAAGACCTTCCGGTAGCGGGCCTGGGAGTAAGACTGATCACCACCAGAATCACCGCGGACGGCACCCAGACCACAACCACGGAAACCACTACGGATTCCAGCGGCTATTACCTGTTCGACGATCTGGACTGCAATATTATGCTGTCCGGTAAAGAGGATGGGGATCCGGATGACCCCAGTAATTATGTAGGCGGCGTGATTTACCAATACCAGGTGGAATTTGACATGCCTCCCGCCGGGGATGACGGCGTTTATGTGCCTACCAGGCAGTATGAGGGCGGGGATACCGCCGTGGATTCCAACATCGACCGGAACGGCCGGTCTGAAATCCTGCGGCTGGGCGTTGTGAGCAATCCCGATACCAGCCGCCTGGAGGGCCAGAGGGATATGACCATCGACGCGGGCTTTGTAATCCCCGCGGCGTTAGGCGACTATGTGTGGATCGATTTGAACCGTGACGGCATACAGGATCCGGATGAGCCAGGCGTCAACGGCGTCAGGGTAAGGCTTTACACGGTGGATGACAGCGGTAAGGTATCCGATGCACCGCTGGCGGAAACCGTTACCGCCGCTCAGGAGGGCAAGGACGGCTATTATTTCTTTGACAACCTGACTAAGGGACGGTATGTGGTGGAATTTGACATCACCTCCCTGCGGAATGACCTGGGACTCTACCAGTACGGCTTTACCACAGCGAACCAGGGCGCCGGCGACCACCCTGAAACCGCCGACTCCGACGCGAAGAATGCAGTGGACGGCAACGACCGGATCATGCGTACCGACGTGATTCCCCTGGATTATCAGCAGACGGATCTGACCTGGGACGCCGGCCTGGTGTATTACAGCGCTCTGGGCGGCTATGCCTACGACGACCGGAACTATAACGATGTTCAGGATTTGGGCATCCCGCTGACCGGCACTAAGGTGTCCTTGTACCGTGTGATTGACAATGTGCGGGAAGAACAGCCCATCGCTACCGCTGTGGTGGACGAAAACGGCGAGTACCTGTTCGAGTACCTGCTGGAGGGCGAATATCAGGTGCTGTTTGAGTATCCTGAGGGCTATCAGGCTGTTCTGCCTAATATCGGCGGCGACGATGCTCTGGATTCCGATGTGTTTGAGACCGCCCCCGATTTAAACAGCGGCTATACCCAGACCATCCGCCTGCCGGCCAACTCTATCAGCCTCCATAATGACGGCGGTGCCAGATTGTACGGTGCGATCGGCGATTATGTGTGGCTGGATGCTAACAAGAATGGAATTCAAGACGCGGGCGAGGAGCCGGTGCAGAATGTGACCGTTTATCTGCAAATGCGGGAAGGCGGTTCCAGTATTTGGAAAAAGGTCGACACCACAACGACCAACGAAAAAGGCTACTATGTGTTTGAGAGCCTGAAGGGCGGCCCGGATGTGGATTGCCAGTACCGTGTGTGCTTTGATCTGCCCGGAGGCAGTGTGATTACCGTTCCCTTTGCGGGAACCGACAGAGCTGCAGACTCCAATGTCCAGGGCTTCTATCTGGATGGCTGGGGTTATCCCTCAGACGTGATCAGCATTGGTTACGGCCAGCGTGATATGACCATTGACGCGGGCATCGTGGTTACCAGCGGAAGTGTGGGAGACTATGTCTGGCTGGATACCAACCGAAATGGCATCCAGGACGAAGAGGATACCGGACTGGAAGGCATCCGTGTGGTTCTGGAGTATAGCCCCTCCGGTGACGTTTCCGACGATACCCAGTGGATCCAGGCAGGCGAGACCACGACCAATGAAAAAGGCTACTACCGGTTTGACGAGCTGTCCGAGGGCTATTACCGGGTGAAGTTCCAGATTCTTGAGCCTTATACCATTACCCTGGTGAACCAGGGCGACGCTGCTCTGGATTCTGACGGCAGATACCAGCTGGAGGACGGGTGGTATGCCGGAAGGCCGTTCTACTTAAACGAGGGCGGCTTCGATATGACCTGGGACTGCGGCGTGGTGTTAGGCTCCGGCGGAACCACTGCGGCCGCTCCTGGCGGCGGGGTTTCTACAGGCGACCGCTTCGCTGAGGCGGCCTGGATGCTCCTGGCTGGTGTATCCGCTTTTGGAGCGGTGGCCTTTGGCGCCACTTTATCCCGGAAAAGGAGAACCGGAAAACACGAATGATCGCGGCTTCTTTTCACGCTAGAAAAGGAGAGGAAGGTTAGAAACGCCCGGCAGTTTTTCTGCCGGGCGTTTTGATCTTGAGCTTTTGAGGCGGCTTCCTCTCGAATTTTTCCTGGAAAAAGCGGGCGTAGGCTCCAGGTGAAAAGATTTTTTAATAAAATCCGATTTTATCAAAAAATATGACGCGCTTGTGATAAGTCATCTGTATGATGTAGTTGTAAGATCAATAACTGACGATGAAATCTATTCGTACCCAAGATGAAGGAGTGAGCAAGGTGAGAAAGAAAATTACAGCCCTTACCGTCGTTTTCTCACTGATTATTGCGATGTTTGCGGGAGGCCTGCAAACGTTCGCGGCAGGAGCGGATGACATTTCGATTACTGGTTTAGTGTCCGACAGCGCTACCGCCCAAAAATTCAGAATCGATAATCAGACGAACCGGCAGATTGAGGTGCAGTGGCAGACTGAGGAATATAATACCGGGTGGACGCCAGTGACGATCGCCGCCAATGGTTCCGCGGTTGTGAATTGCGCTGATCCCGACATGACCGGCGTGAAGCTGATGGTCTACTGCGACGGGGAAATTAAATCCCTAGCCAGCCTGAATACCTACAGCGTTAATGTGGTGTATCAGGATCAAAGCGGAAACCGACTGGGCGGCGCTACCGAGTATAACACGATTTCCGGCGGTGTTTCCCATACGGCGCCTTCGTCCTTACAGCTTTCCGGAGAAACCTATCTGATCAGCGGCCCGGAGTACAAGGAATTTTCCTATCAATCCAATACCACTGAGATTGTCTATACTTATCAGCACCAGCAGAAGCAGCCGATCACCTGTCCGGTTCTTTATGTGGATCAGTACGGCAATCAGATCGGAAGCGCAAGCTTTCAGGTACAGCCCAATTCTGCGGGCAGCTTCACCGCGCCCCAGAGCTATACCTCCAACGGCCGCAGCTACACTCTGATGGCGGGACAGTCCGCGTCAGTTTCCCATGATTATAATAAAGGCGTCCAGGAGTATGTCTTCCGGTACCAGCTGGTAACCGAGGAAAGCACCCGCCCATACCTGTTCCGTGTGCAGTACCAGACGATATCCGGAGCTTTGCTCAAGTCCAGCAGTGTGACGGTGCAGTCCGGTTCTACCGCGACTTTCCAGGTGGCCAATGAATATATGACCGCCGATGGCACTTTGTATACTAAGGCGGCGGGCGAGCCTTCCGTGATCAGCCATAATTATAATGACAGCACCAGGCTCTACACCGTGAAGTATGAGGAGAGCAAAGCGACCAAGCCTTATGACATCAGCGTGCGCTATGTGGACGCACTCACCGGCCTGACCTTAAAGACCGACAGCGTGCATGTTGGGCTAAATGAAACCGCCGGATTTACAGCCGATTCGGAGATCACTGTCAACGGCGTTGAATATGTGGCGGCAGCCGGCCAAAGCAGGCAGATAGTCCATGCTTTTGAAGATTCCAAACGGATTTATGAGATCTATTACAGCGAAAAAGGCGCGGAAGCTCAAAGCTATCCGGTGACCATCCGTTATTTTGACGTGACAGAGGGCAGAGTGCTCTATACCACTACCGTTACCGCCAGTTATGACAGTCAGCTGACGGTTACCGCCCCTGAAAACTACACGGCAGGCGGCGAAAATTATGTGATGCTGGGCGGGCAGTCCGCTTCGATTGCTCATGAATTCTATTCTACACGCCACGCTTATGTTTTCTTTTACCGTAATGTGAATGACACTGCTAACGAGGATACCATTGTAGAGGTAACCCCTGAGGATAATACAGTTGTTGTCACTCCTGACGGGGAGACCATCGTAGCGACTCCCGGAGGTGAAGTGACCATCGACGATGAGCCGGTACCGCTGGCACCTGGCACGGATGATGATGCAAGCAGCCAGTCTTCCAGCTCCTCTAATTCCTCTGAGGCCTCGGAAGTGACCATTGACGACGAGGAAGTTCCTCTCGCACCCGGCCCCGGTAACCAGGGCGGCTCCTCCAGCAGCATCGGCTGGTGGATCGCGGGCGGCGGAGTCCTTCTTCTCGTAGCCGGCGCGGCAGTGCTTCTGATCGTGATGAAGAAAAAGAAGGCAAAAAAGGACGCCCAGTGAGGCGTTCTAAAACCTAAGCAAAGATGGAACCCGCCTCTTTAGGAGGCGGGTTCCATCAATTATTTCAGGGGGAAAATAATATTCCCACTGAAACGATTGGTGGGGAAGCGCCGCCGGCTGCAGCCGTTCGCAATCTTTACTTCCTGCGGGCTTGAGAGAGCGTTGCTCTGCTGGAAGGGTAAAGCGATTCGGAAAAGCCTCGGCCTGACGCCGGATCTTTTTCATAAAAAATGCTCTTTA
>ADJS01004398.1_pt1 | contig 13822 bp, 10 predicted proteins | sample 268128 | NCBI WGS metagenome assembly ADJS01 (sample SAMN00007486, study PRJNA43253) | human gut metagenome | isolation source: feces sample TS28 | reverse complement strand
ACTCCAGAATTTTCTGCAAAAATAATTATATCAAAGTTGCTTTCTTTAATATATCTTTTGATATTTTTCTGATATTCCATATATCGAGTTTTAGGATCCTTATAACTTACATCTGCAAATGGTTTAATAGTTCCTGTCATTAATAGAATTTTTTTTCATTTAATATCTCCTCAAGCATATCTTCCACTGCATCTACTGTATCCTGCATGCAAATTTTTTCACCACGAATCTGTGCTTGCCTTGTATATGATTCTACAAGTTCTGGTTTTGATACAACTTCTTTTAATCCTTCATAGACACCTTCGCTGCTGTTTTCCACAATGATTCCGTATTCATTGTTTTCCCCTAACATCTCTTTCATACCAGAACATAATGTTGTCACAACTGGTGTCCCTACAACTAAGGCTTCTGTTGCTGCCGTACTAAATCCTTCTTCAAAAGATGGACAGATAAACCAATCACATCTTGCAACATATTTATATGGATTCGTATCATATCCAAGGAATGTAAACAATCTGCAATCTGATTTTTATCCAGATAGCTTTGAATCTTTTCTTGTTCTTCTCCTTCTCCTAAGATATAGATGTGATATTTATATCCTTCATCCTGTAATCGTTTATGTGCTTCTGCTAAACGCATAAATCCTTTTCTTGGTCTTACTTTGGCAACTCCACAGATTTTAAGAACATCTTCTTTTTCCACAAATTTTGGATTTTCAACTGGATCTTTGCACAACTTTAGGATTTTATCTGTTTCATTGGTGTTGTATTTTACAGTTGAAATTCCTTTTAATCCTGTCAGGTCTTCAAATGTATCAATCACTGTCTGGGAAACACCGACTACTTTATCAAATCTCTGATAGATTTTTTTTGCTTCATCCATAGAACGATATGCTTGTAAAAATCTTTTTCATTCTCTGCAAAATGACGCCATGTAATTTTTACTTTATTCTTGTCTGGACAGCCGCTAATGATTCTTGTACAGCTTCCCTCTAAATATGCTACCAAAATATCATAATCGTCTTTGATGTATTTTCGATATAACTTTTCTGGTGAAAACAGTTTAAAATATTTTGTATTTCCACGAAACATCTTCTTATAGCATGTTTTGTAATGTACTTTATCTGATAAGAATTGTTTATTTACTCCTACATCAAATAGTGTCTGAACTGTAATATCAAATTTTTCATGATCCATGTTATTTACAAGATTTAATAAAACTTTTTCTGCACCACCGTGCATTAAATCATGAATTAGAAATAGTACCCTTATTTTTTCCAATTTCATTCACCTCATCCCTTTTCAATGGATATTTTTTACTCTCATAAAATTTCTTTAAGAATCTATTCTGACTTAAATATCTTAATGTAATAATGATAAATCTCTTCCCTTTGTTTTTTATTACAAAAAATGTCCGATTATTTCTATATAATTTCCATTCCTTTTTATCTCTGCCACTCAGCCATCCATGTTTTTCCCATAGTTCTTTATAATGATATGTTTTTTCATATATAGCACATTCCTTATTACTACTATTTTGAAATAACTCTAACAGTAAACGTAATTGTGTGTTATCACAATATTCCATCAGCCATTGATATTGCACACTTTGATTTCTTAATTTTTCATATCCTTCCAATGAACTGAAGAAAACTTTCTTAACATCTTCATTCCCATGAGTCACCGAAAAACTATTATTTCTATAAATAAAAATAGCTTTATCAAGATACAATATTTTATTCGCAAAATATATACATTTCATGCGAAATCTTTCATCCTCATTTCTATATTCGTCGGTATCTATGTGATATTTTTTTTAGAAATTCAATATTATACATATATGATGAATGATGTCTATAATTTTCTCCTGCGTTTTCTTTTGGATGATCAATTATCTTTCTTTGTCTTTCAATTAATTTTAATCTACTGATATCTTGATTCGCCTGATAATAAGCAAACGAAACCATATCACATTTTTCTTGTTTAATTTCATTGATTACATCTTCCGTCAAAAAATCTGTTACCCACATATCATCTTGGTCCAAAAATACAATATAATTTCCTGTCGCTATATCTATTCCTTTATTTCTTGTATATGCAACCCCATGATTTTTCTGATCAATAACATTTAATCTCTTATCTGTTTGTGCTACTTTATTCAAAATATTTACACTATTATCTTTTGATCCATCATTAATTGCAATTATTTCTATATCATTGTATGGCTGATTTAATACGGAATTTATACATTCCTTCAAATATTTTTCACCATTATAAACAGGTATTACTACACTTATTTTCATTTGCCTTTCACCTTCACAATTCTGCTTAGAATAATCCCAAATGGAAATGCCAACACAACATATCCTTTTCTAGGTGCTTCTTTTATTGCATCCATCCATCTACCTGCCAAAATACAGCTTGAAACATAATGAATGGAATGTTTTAATTTAAATTTGAATGATGTATTATCAAATGAAAGATATAATTTTCTTGTCTCTGCAAAACTGTTGGGGCTGTTATAATATTGTTTTAACATGGAATTAGACATCCCACCTGGCTGATAATCTACATATTTCAGATTTTCATTTAGCACAAGAAAATCATATTTTTTACTGATTTCTAAATGCATATAATGCGGATTGAAATTCTTCTCTCCTTCAAAAGATTTCATTGGTGCTACTGCTTTGTATAATTCTGTCCTTATAACATTGGTTCGATCTCCATTGACAATCGGATATTTTCCTACCAACAGATCGATCAAATTAATAGTTTTCTGATCTGGCAGTGGATCACCAATCAGATGATCATTCAGGTCATAGTCTAACCCAATAATTCCTGCATATTGATCTGATCCATTTTCTTTCCAGAAATCAAGAATCTTTTCTACTGCCTGACCTGGCATATAATCATCGGAATCAACACATACCATTAACTCTGTTTGAGCTAATTCAATTGCTTTGTTGTAACCTGTGTGTAATCCGCCATTCTCTTTTTTTACATATTCTATTTTGAATCCAGCCTCCGTGTCTTTTAACAAATCTTGTACCACTTCTTCTGTATTATCTGTTGATCCATCATCAATGATCATCCAGAGAAAATCTTTTAATGTCTGCCGTTTTAAGGCTTCAAATGCTCTCGGCAAGAATTTCGCACGATTATAAGTTGGTGTAAATATTGTCAATGTTTCCATATATACTTCCCCTTGTATCTAGTATCTCTTTATCTTTGTATATAGCTTTAGAAATCGAATCAGATTATTATATCCAACAATTTTCTTTACATAATATTGCAGTTTGATCTTTGGATTCACGTGATAAGTAAGCAGCCAGCTGTAATCTTTCATTTCTTTCATGACTACTTTGATTCTGTCCTTGTCACCATCTACTAATGTATTACTTAATAATAATGTTCCATACTGATATGCCGCAAAATCATGATATAATTCATAGAACTTTGTTCCTTTTGGAATTTCCTGCCCAAATCTTACACATTTTTTAACATTATTACTAAGATCATAAATATTTTTATAAGAAATCGTATGTGTAATGGATTCACTTCTCTGACGATATACATAAGCTTCTGTATTGTTATATCCGATACTGCCACATTTAATCAGCATTCTTGCACACCAATCGATATCTTCGGAAGTAATTCCTTTTTCAAAATACAATTCATTTTTCTTTAGAAATGATGCAGATATCAGTTTATTGCATGCAGATGAAATATATAATCCCTCATTGATCAGACGTTCTAAAATCTGATCTTTTTCCTGCTGTTTGACGTCTTCGACAGATTTTAAGCATGGTACAAATTGTTTGGTATCTTCCATATATTTTTTGTAACGAAAATTCAAGATGTCTACTGGATACTGCTGCATTTGATTTGCAAGCTTTTCAACCATCGTGGGATCATCCCAATAATCATCACTGTCAAGAAATAAAACATAATCCCCACTACACTGTTTGATGCCCGTATTTCTTGTATCTGATAACCCCCCATTTTCTTTATGGATCAATTTAATTCTTGCATCTTGCTTGGCATACGATTCACAAATCTGTGGACTTGAATCTGTTGCTCCGTCATTAATTAATAAAATCTCCAAATTGTGATACGTTTGAGCAAGCACACTTTCTACACATTCTTTTAAATACTTTTCTGTATTATATACAGGTATGATCACGCTTATCTTCATTCTTGTTTCCCCTTATCCAACTATATCTATATATACAAATGTAAAATATCACTTTCGTATCCAAGTCCCCATGTAAGAACCATCTGGAAATAGAAAAACACCAAATAAAATGCCATACACAATAAAATTACCATCTTCCTGCTCCTCTCCGTAAACGCATGATGCATCAGCCATGGTAATAATATCAGATTATAAATATCAAAATATGTTGTTAATCGTCCAACTACCATTCCACTTGAAAATGTTGCAATAATATATAAGCAAAAATTTATTACAGACATATTAATACTAAAATTAATGAGTTTATTATTCTCATCTTCAATCGCATATCTTGCCATATAAGCGATCACACAAGGAATCATTGCTATTGCCAGTCGAATAATACTACTTCCTTTTCCTTGTGATGAAATATAATCAACATATCCCTTATACTGTGTTTCTGCTAAAAGATTTCCAAACAACGGAAATAACTTGTCAAAGCAGACTCCTGCAATCAACGAAAGAAATATGACTGTCCTCATTTTGGCACCCCATGGCTTTACATTTCTTAGAAAATATACTAACAATAAAATCAATGCAGATCCATGGATTGTCGAAAGCAATAAAATCAAAATCACATATTGAGTCCATTTTCCTTCTAATATCATATATGTTGCACAAAAGAATATCGTAACAACAATAAACTGTCTCATCCCATTAACAAAATAGGTAAACATAGTACTTGCGATCAATAAATAACAGCTTAATCCAAAGTATTCCGAATAACGCATTAAGCCAATCATCAATGCGACTCCGGATATAAGTGTGATCAGAAACAGCCATCCATGAAAATCATTTGAAATAAATTGTTTAAATAAAACCGATATTACAAAAAAACCTTTATCTTTATTCACAGATTTCAAATCCATTCCACTAATACTTGATGGATAACCTTTAAACATTTGTATATATGTCCCTGTATCCGCAATTCCACTTCTCAATCCACAGAAAAATATCACAACTGCAAAAAAGATGATTGCCTGACTCCAGTAAGCCTTTCTCTGATATCTTGTCCCATTCCATGTAATCCTTGCACTAGATTCATTCCAAAAACATATAATTGTCGCTAATAATAAAAACAACCAATAAATCTTCAATGTTCTTCCTTCCTTTACCTATCTTCCAAGTCCTTCCAAAGTCATCTCAACAACCTTCTCCTTATCAAACCTCTTCTCCATCACTTCCCGTGACTTCTCTCCCATCTGTTTCTTCTCTTCATAGGAAAATTCAATAAATTTCACCATCTTTTCTTCCAATCCTTTAACATCCTTCACATCCACCAGATATCCATTCTCGCCATCTCTTACAGCTTCCATACACCCATGAATCCTGCTGGTGATCAGTGGTCTTCCCATGGCTCCACATTCTAGCAGTGTATTTGCCATGCCTTCATGATACGACGGTAATACAAAGCAGTCACATTTCTTAATGAATGGTTTGACATCTTCCTGATAGCCATAATAATAAATGATACCATTTCTGACCAATGACTGGATTCGTTCCTTATAATCATCTTCCATTGGTCCTACGATATCAAACGATACTTCTGGGTAGATCTTCTTAATGTTCTTTGCTGCTTTGAACAGTTCTTCAACTCCTTTTTCTTTCATCACTCGTCCGATAAACAAGAACCTGATGTTTCTTGACTCTTCTGGGTATGGTGTCATCTTGTATTCATCAAGGTCAATCCCTGCTCCTGGAAGGGTGCATGTTCTGGATTCTTTGATAATATTATTTTCTATAAACACCTGCTTATTTCCTTCATTTTCAAAGAAGATTGTTTTTGCCTTTTTGCAGGATAGTTTATATAAAAATACGACGAGTTTCTTGATCATATTTTCATTCTGAAATGCAGTTCCTAATCCTGTGATATTGACTGCATATGGAATTCTTTTGAATCTTGCTGCGATCCCTCCGTAGATGTTTGGTTTGATCGTGTAGGTGATCACAAGGTCTGGCTTTATCTTGCCTAAGATGTTAAAGTATCTCATCATCAGTTTAAAATCTGTTGCTGGATTGATCCCTCTTCGATCTACCGGTGTTTCGATAAAATGACATCCCATTTCTTTTAAATTCTGTACTAACATTCCTTTTGGCAGGGATATATAGACTTCATTTCCTTGATCTATGAGCTTTTTGATCAGTGCTTTTCTGAATTTGTATAATCCTACGTCTAGGTTTGCTAAAATTAATATCTTCTTATTCTTCATCGTTTACTCTTCTCACTGGTACTCCAACATAAGTTCCTGCTTCGTTGATATCTTCGATCACTGTACTTCCTGCTCCCATGATCACTTCGTCTGTGATATGCAGTCCTTGTATGATCTGGCTTCCTGTGCCAATCTCTGTCTCAGTCTTTAAATGAACATCTCCTGACAGTAAAACTCCCGGATACAGGGTATTATAATCTCCAATCTCGTCATCATGCCCAACAATACTTCGATTGCAGATCAGGTTAAAATTACCAATCTCTATATTCGTTGTCATAATAACGGATGTACAAATGATATTTCCTTGTCCTAGATGCACTCTTTGTGATGTAATCACGGATGGATCGATCAGATTAGGATACCATAAGTTTGGATTTGGCAGACATTTTAAAACGAGTTTTTCACGGACTTTTGCATTGCCTATAGCGAAGGCAACGGCAAGTTTTTGTTCTTTGTCGTATTCTTCGAGGTATTTCATTCCTCCAAGAATCGGATAGCCATCTATAATGCTGCCTTGCTGGATTCCATCGTCTATGTATCCAAGAATCTCATATGTTGGTTCTTCTTCGTTGATCCGTTCGATCAGCCACTGAGTATCTCTTCCCATACCACCGGCTCCAACGATCACGATTGGTTTTATCTTTGGTTCTTTACTCATATAACCCATCCTCATTCTTCTTCCAATAGCATTCCATTCCTAATGCTTTCGGTGCAATAAAATCTTTCTCGATATCATCTCCGACAAATGCCATGTTCCTGCATGGTATTTCTAATCGTTTTCTCATGATCAGAAATGGAAGATCATTTGGTTTCCTGAATTCCATGACATTTCCATGTCCTGCAAGTTCGTCTGTGATCAGTATCTCGTCTGCCATTTTATCTAACCCCAGAGCTTCTATCTTGGCTCGCTGTACTTTTGGTGTTCCATCGATCAAGATCCCAATACTTCGCTTTTGCGTGTGTAGTTCAAAGAATAATTCTTTGACTCCTTCATACAGTGAAATCTCTGGTTTATGGTCCCTGATGGCTTCTCTGCATTTTAATAATAATTCATCCGAATACATTCCTGCATCTTTTAATACCGTTTCCAGTGGTGGCTGCCCTTTTTCCAGTGCTGCGCATAACTTATTAAAGATATTGTTCACTTCTGGAAGCATTCGTTCTACCACTCGGAAACTGCTTCGTACATAATCTTTCTCTGAGTATAATGTGTCATCCAGATCAAAGATCACCGAACCAATTCCCTCATCTAAATGATACAGATCTTTAAAATCATGAATCTCTACGATTGGTTCTTCTCTTGTATTTAAACATACACTTTTTTCAAATCTTGTGAAAATAACATTGTCATCGGCTGCATCCTCTTTGTATTCCATTGGTTCACCTAACATCATGGAGAGTGCTGCATATGGTGCGTCGGCTCCTGCCTTGATCGATACGGTGTTTGCCTGATGATACCATGGTTCCATTCGGATAAAATAATCTTTGTCTGTATGTTCTTCACGAAGCATAAAGATCGTCATCCATCCGGATGGCCTTAATTTCTTTATCACTTTCTTTGCTTCTTCTACGATCTTGTGATCTCTTACAACTCTGTATCTTGCACTTTCTTTTCCCTCGACTTCTTCCTTTGCCCTTGGTGTGATGTAAACCGGGCTTCCGTCTAGATTGCAGAATACGTCGATCTCATACATCTTCCCATTTAAAAATGGACGTATCGTGTAATTCGCGTATTTTGATGCATGAAAACTTAATTCTTGTTCATCATGGATCATGATGCTTTTCTCCAGATTATCCATTTCATCCAATACTGCAAACATTGCTGGGTATCCTTGTGTATAGTCATTGGCACTGCTTACGACCTGTGGTGCATTAAGACCACATTCTTCAAAGAAACGAGCTGTCCAGCGTTTGTTGCTGCACAGCAGAGCTAATTCTTCATTCGCAATGATAACTTCTGTTCCAACAGCTTCAAATTCGCTGGCTCTTTGTGACAGGATAAAGACGTCTTCTTCTGTTCTTGGAATGAGCAGAGCGATCTTCTCCTGTTTACAGATATGTAAGAGTTCTGTGACATAACCTTCTTCCCCTGTCTGTGGAACCTGATAGTGCTTATGGCAACGATATAATGCTGGTGCTTCCAGTGAATGATCACAGCCGACAAATGTTACTTTCACCCCTAATCTGCCAGCAGCATAGCGGAAGGTATCGATAAATTCGACCTGATCTGCCACGCTTGAAAATAAGATCTTTAAGTGTCCTGCTTTCTTGTATTTGGAAAACTGGTCTTTCTTTGTTCCCTGAAAGGCATACATTGTCACAGATTCCTGTGCACTGATCCCTGCTCTTTTTAAGACTTTTGTAACGGTCTTTAGTATGATCTTGATATCGGTAAGAAATGAAATGCTATCCACATATTCAAGGTCGAATTCAAACTTTTCTTCCCAGCTGATGGCATTTCTTCCATTCACCTGTGCAAGTCCTGTCAGTCCTGGTCTTACATCTGCACGTCGTTTCTGTCTTGCACTGTAGAAATCTATGTATTGTTTCAATAATGGTCTTGGCCCGACAAAACTCATATGTCCAAATAAGATGTTGAAGAATTCAGGTAATTCATCAAGACTCGTTGATCTTAACATCTGACCAAATCTTGGAAGACGTTCTTTGTCTGGCAGCAGATCACCATTCTCATCGACGGCGTCCGTCATACTTCTGAACTTGTAGAGTGTAAATATTTCGTTATGATATCCCGGTCTTTCTTGTTTGAAGATCACGGGGCTCCCTAATTTGATCCTTACTAACAGTGCTGTGGCAAGCAGAATCGGGCTTGATACAATGATACAGCACAGTGACAATATGATGTCAAAAAATCGTTTGATATATTTGTGATACATCTTTATATATACTCCGTTTACATTTTGTTCTTATCGGTCCAGTACGGATCTTATGATTCCTATGATCCGATCCATATCTTCTTTTGTATTCTTAATATCACTTGGAAGACATAATCCGCAGTCAAAGATATCTTCTGATACTGGTTTCTTATCATCTTCGTAATGAGAATAGAATTCGCACCCTTTAAATACTGGTTGTTGATGTAATGGTTTCCAGATCGGACGGCTTTCGATATTCTCTCTTTCCAAAGCTTCTATGATATCTAATGGTTTTGTCTTACTGTCTTCATCGATCGTCATGCATGATAACCAGAAGTTTGGTTCACTGCATATTTCATATGGATTCATATGCACTTGTTTATAATCCTTAAAAGCATCTTTGTATGTCTCATAGATTGCTTTTTTCTTCGCAATGTGTTCATCCAGATGCAGAAGCTGACCTCTTCCAACTCCCGCTGTGATATTAGACATTCGGTAGTTATATCCGATCTCCTTGTGTTCATAATGTCGGACCGGTTCTTTTGCCTGTGTTGCCAGGAATGTTGCATGCTTGATGTATTCTTCATTCTCTGATGCGATCATTCCACCGCCTGATGTCGTGATGATCTTATTTCCATTAAATGAAAATCCTGCCATGACTCCAAATCTTCCTGTCTGGACTCCTTTATATGTTGCTCCCAGACTTTCTGCAGCATCTTCGATCAGTGGAACTTTATATTCTTCACAGATTGCTTTGATCTCGTCTACCTTGGCTGGTGTTCCATAAAGGTGTGCAACGATCACTGCTTTTGCTTCTTTATGTTCTTCCAATGCTCTTTTCAATGCCTGTGGTGACATATTCCATGTCTCTGGTTCAGAATCCACAAATACGATCTTGCCTTTTTCGTAGGCAACTGGATTCACAGTTGCAGCAAAAGTCAGCGAAGGACATATCACGGTATCTCCTTCCCCGACTTCTAATAATTTCACCGCCAGATGCAGTGCTGCGGTTCCTGCGCTTAGTGCACTGCAGTGTGCGATTCCTGTATACGCTTCCATCTCACGTTCAAAGCCATTGACATTTGGCCCAAGTGGTGCGATCCAGTTGGTGTCAAATGCTTCCTGCACAAACTTCTGTTCTTCCCCATGCATCGTTGGTGATGCCATATATATACGTTCTTTCATGCTGTCTCATCCCCCTGTCATTTTGTCTGTTGATTTGTCTGTTTATATGTATACTCTGGAACTAATCTTTTTACAACTTCACGAATATTCGGATCTTCGGAAAATGCCGCATGATCTAATTCAGCGATCAGTTCACTAAATTGTTCTGTCTCCATCATCCTTGGACTTCCAATGAAAATTCGTTTGTTCTTTGTCTCTTTTTTATTCTCCTCATCGATCAGAAGTTCTTCATACAGCTTCTCCCCTGGTCTTAAGCCAGTAAACTGGATTTCTATATCTTCTCCTGGTGTAAGTCCTGATAAACGGATCATATTCTTCGCAAGATCTAAGATCTTGACTGGTTCTCCCATATCAAGGATAAATATTTCCCCGCCTTCTGCGTAAGCTCCTGCTTCTAACACCAGACTGACGGCTTCTGGGATCGTCATAAAGTATCGGATGATCTCTGGATGTGTAACTGTTACCGGACCACCATTGGCAATCTGCTTCTTGAACAACGGAACGACACTTCCGTTACTTCCAAGAACATTTCCAAATCTTACAGCAACGTATTCTGTATCGTATAAGCTATTCATGTATTGAATGACCATCTCACAGATCCGCTTAGAAGCGCCCATGATATTTGTCGGTCTTACTGCCTTATCCGTGGAGATCAGTACCATTCTCTTTACGCCGCTCATTCCTGCTTCTTTGGCTATGTTAAATGTGCCAAATACATTGTTCTTGATCGCATCATGCGGGCTGTCTTCCATCAATGGCACATGCTTATGTGCTGCTGCATGAAATACGATATCAGGCTTATAATCTTCGAAAATATTGTGTATTCGCAGATGATTCTGGACAGATACAATCAATACTTTCAGATCTAGTTCTGGATGTGTTCTCTTTAATTCCATCTGGATCTCGTAGGCGTTGTTCTCATAATTATCAATGATCACTAACTTCTTCGGCTGATATCTTGCGATCTGTCTGCAGATCTCACTTCCGATCGATCCGCCTCCCCCTGTAACAAATACGACTCTGTCTTTGACATAGCTCATAATTGATGGAAGATTGGCTTTCACTGGCTCTCTTCCAAGCAGATCTTCAATCTCTACTTCTCTTAGAGCAGATACTGTAACTTCACTGTTGATCAGCTGATATAAGCCCGGAAGAATACTCAGACGGCATCCTGTCTGCTTGCAGATTTCAAGGATGTCCTTGCGATCCTTGGGTTCTATTGTCGGAATTGCCAGAATGATCTCTTCAACATCAAATTTAACTGCATTGCGCAGGATCGTATTACGATTGCCAACCACTGGTATCCCAGATAAATATGTTCCTTTCTTCGCTGGATCATCATCTATGATGCAACGGATCGTTTTAGTCACATATGTACTCTTTTTGATCTCATTTAAAATGATGCTTCCTGCTTCTCCTGCTCCGATCAACATTACCGGAACTTTCTTCTTGCCAATGTCATTCACTTTGAGTGGTTCACTTCCCTGAATCAATCGGACAAGTAATCGGATAAAAAACATTCCCAACAGCAGATATACCAAATACAAGAAATAGTAACTTCTTGGTATCTCCCATTGTAACATATAAATTCCGATCAGCTGGAAAGCTGCTGCGATCACAACTGCTTTAACGACATTAATAAAATCGGAGATTCCTGCATACTTCCATTGCGTTGAATACAATCGATATGCCATAAAGATCACAATACTGCAAAAGAGATTCAACGGCATGTATTTTGCAGCATTTTTCAAAAAAATCGGTGCGATCTGTGATGGATAGAATTCAAATCGCGTTAATAATGCAAGATATGATGCTATGATCATCATTATGATATCTAGAACCCCAAGTATCATATTCCATTTTTTTCTTTGAGCGATTGTTTTTAATTTCTTCATTATACTTTCCCCTTACATATGCTCTCACATATTTGTTTTAAACCTATTATACCATTCCTTTTCTTAATTTCCTATATCTACTCCTGCTCATTTCCTGCTTTTTGGTAATTTTTTCTTAAAATACAGCAAAAAGAGATGGAAAAATCTATATTGTTTTGATCTTTCCATCTCTTTTTATGTTAAAATTTTATCTTTTTATACGTTGATCTCAGCTGTTAATCCAAGTACTTCTTTATTCTCTTCCAGAATTGGATTGATCACTTCATTCACAAATTCTTCTGTCTGCTGTGGTGCACGTCCTACGAAGTTCTCTGGTTTCATGATTGCCTGTAACTGCTCCATGTTCATACCAAATGCTGGGTCTGCTGCGATTCTTTCTAACAGATCGTTTGCTTTTCCTTCTTCTTTGACAACTTTTCCTGCTGCCATAGAATGTACACGGATCTTCTCATGAAGTTCCTGTCTGTCTCCACCAGCTTTTACTGCATCCATCATGATATTCTCTGTTGCCATGAATGGAAGCTCGCTTCTTAAACGGCTTTCGATAACCTTAGGGTATACAACTAATCCGTCTACAACGTTTAAGTAAAGGTCTAAGATACCATCGATCGCTAAGAATCCTTCTGGTACAGATAAACGTTTGTTGGCTGAGTCATCTAATGTTCTTTCAAACCACTGTGTAGATGCTACTAATGCTGGGTTCATGGCATCTGACATTACGTAGTTTGCTAAGGAAGCGATTCTTTCACTTCTCATTGGGTTTCTCTTATATGCCATTGCAGATGATCCGATCTGGTTCTTCTCAAATGGTTCTTCTACTTCTTTTAAGTGCTGAAGAAGTCTAATGTCGTTTGAGAACTTATGAGCAGACTGTGCGATCTGGCTTAATACGTTGATCACGCGGGAATCAACTTTTCTAGAGTATGTCTGTCCAGATACTGGCTGGCATTTGTCAAATCCCATCTTCTTGGCGATCATTCCATCGATCTTCTTGATCGTTTCGTGGTTTCCTTCGAATAACTCTAAGAAACTTGCCTGTGTTCCTGTTGTTCCTTTTGATCCTAATAATCTCATGTTAGCGATCACGTGATCAAGATCTTCTAGATCATATACGAGATCCATCAGCCAAAGGCTTGCTCTCTTACCTACTGTTGTAGGCTGTGCTGGCTGAAAATGTGTAAATCCAAGTGTTGGAAGATCTTTGTATTTCATTGCGAATTTGGATAATTCGTTGATCACATTTAATAATTTTACTCTGACAAGCTTTAATGCTTCTGTCATGATGATGATGTCTGTGTTATCACCAACATAGCAGGATGTTGCTCCTAAATGGATGATTCCTTTTGCCTTTGGACATTGTACTCCGTATGCATATACATGAGACATAACATCATGACGGACTAATTTTTCACGTTCTTTTGCTACA
>ADJS01007970.1_pt1 | contig 13855 bp, 9 predicted proteins | sample 268128 | NCBI WGS metagenome assembly ADJS01 (sample SAMN00007486, study PRJNA43253) | human gut metagenome | isolation source: feces sample TS28 | reverse complement strand
TGCACTGTCTTCTCTTCTTCCTGTGAAAAGACTTCTTCTAACGCTTTTTTTCCGCAGACTTCCTTTCTTGACGGAAGCATCTGACGAAGGTAATCTCTTGCAATATCCTCATAGTCATACGCAGACTGTAATGGATTTAACAAATATGCCTGTATACCTACATCCTGAATCTGGCTTTCATACTCTCGCACTTCTTCTGAAAAATGTAACAGTGCTTTATAATCAAGGACAATCAGCTCTGTTCCTTCTTTTAAAAGCTCTGTAATCTTTTCTTTTAAATAGTCCTCTGTCACAAAGCCGCCCACTAAGGCAAGTACTGTATTATCCCTCCATGTAAGAGAAAGCCCCTTACAATTTCCACTCACACCGATAATTCCAAGCGCTGCCTGTCCCTCTTCTTTAATAGAAGTAAATGCATTCTCTATTTCGCCCAGGTCAAAAGTACTTACAACTTCTAAAGTCTCTTCTTCCTTTTCGTCCTCCCCAAAATATTTAAAAAGGCTCTTTAATTCCAACTCTTTAAATAACTGGTATGCATCCTTTGTAAAAAGTGTTCCAATCTTTGCATCTTTAAAATCATAAGAAATATCGCAGTCTTTTTTAATTGTCGCAAGATCTTTGCTCATAATTGCCTGCTCATAGTATTCCTGCAGATTATTTTTTGCGCGGGCAGGCTTGATTTCTTCGATATGCTCATGGGCATTCTCGATGGAATGGTACTCTTTAATAATCTTTGCGGCTGTCTTTTCCCCGATACCAGGAACTCCTGGAATATTGTCGGAAGTATCGCCCATAAGCCCCTTCATATCAATAAATTCTGTTGGGCTCACGCCGTAAAGTTCGCGGACATCTTCCTCATAATAGTCCTCTGTTACCGTACCAGATGCCTTGGTCTTTGGAATCTTAATTTTTACTTTTTTTGTCGCAAGCTGTAATAAATCCCGGTCTCCAGATACAATAGCCACATCAAATCCAGCTTCCTCGGCTTCTTTTCCGATTGTTCCCAAAATATCATCTGCCTCAATGCCTGCCTGCGTGATAATCGGGATTTCCATTGTCTTTAAAACTTCCTTCATCAACGGAACCTGCTCATGTAATTCCGCTGGCATTGGCTTTCTCGTCCCTTTATATTCTTTATATTTTATATGACGGAAGGTCGGTTCTTTCCGGTCAAATGCCACAAGAAGATGCGTTGGCTTCTCCTCTTCGACATAGCGAAGCATGATATTTAAAAAGCCAAGAACCGCATTCGTATGCTTTCCCTCGGCATTCGTCAAATCCGGCAGCCCATAAAACGCCCTGTTTAACAGGCTGTGTCCGTCCAACAGCATAATTTTATCTGCCATTCTTTCCTCCTAAACTTTATTTATGTACTCTCGGAATTTTATCACACAATCAAATGCTGAAAAGTTCTGAAAATACATAATTTAACAATTATAACATAAACATATTTTTCAATTTCTTTATAATTATTCAGCAAAATAATACAACAGCCCACAACTGAATACAGACATTTCTTTCTTCAGTGCAGGCTGATGTATCGTATCATTCTTATTTCTTTTCCCTAATGATACAATGCAATGGATAAAACATCACAGCAACATTGCAGAAATCAGATACGCAAACATCCATATTAAAATCGCCGCCGTGACAAGAATTGTTATGATTTTCGCTATATGTTTACGCTTTGCTTCTCTTTCAATCTCTACATAACGACTTTCTACTTCATTCTGAAGCTTCTTCCTAAAATCCGCAGCCAGTTCTTCTCCTTCATCGAGCTGCTTTAATCCAACAAGCATCACATAATATATTTCTAATTCTTCCCAGCAATCTTTACAATCTCGGACATGCTCGATAAAAGCCCTTGTCTCTTCTTTATCTAACTTATTATTAATAAAATTCAGTACCATGGACTGTGCGTTCTGACAATTCATATGTTTCTCCAGTTTCAATATTTTATAATTATTAAGACATTACTTAGAGTATGTTTGTCTTTGATTCTGTTATGCATTTTTCAGGAATGCAACATATCCCTTTTTCGCCTCATATAAATCAGATTTGCTGATAATCTCCCACGGAGCATGCATACTCAATACTGCCACGCCGCTGTCTACAACTTCCATGCCGTAAAGGGCAGCGATATAAGCGATGGTTCCACCTCCGCCATAATCTACCTTTCCAAGTTCTGCGGTCTGGAACGCAACCTTGTTATCATCAAAAATACGTCGAAGTCTTGCAAGATATTCTGCGTTCGCATCGTTAGAGCCGGACTTACCTCTTGCTCCGGTATATTTATTAATAACCATTCCTTTTCCAAAGTACGCACAGTTTTTCTTCTCAAAAGCTTCTGCATAAGCAGGGTCGTAAGCAGCACTTACATCGGAAGAAAGCATTCTGGAACGGGCAAGGGTTCTTCTTACTGCTAAGTTGGAATCCTGTCCCATCAGAGCAAGAATCTCTGCAACGGTATTCTCAAAGAACATGGACTGCATACCTGTTGCTCCGACACTTCCGATTTCTTCTTTGTCTACTAAAAGACAGCAGGAAGTTCTATCCACATGCCCTGCCTCCATCATGGCTGCAAAAGATGGGTAAGCACATACTCTGTCATCATGCCCATAACCGGCGATCATGCTGCGGTCAAGTCCACAGTCTCTTGCTGGACCTGCTGGTACCACTTCGATTTCTGCGGAGAGGAAGTCTTCCTCTTCCATCTGGTATTTCTCTTTCAAAAGAAGTAAAATATTCGCTTTCACTGCATCTTTTTCTTCTCCTGCAAGAGGACGGCTTCCGACAAGGATATCCAGATTTTCACCTTCCACAACAACGGAGCCTTTCTTTTCCATCTGCTTTCCAGCTAAATGAATCAACAAATCTGTTACATAAACAACTGGGTCAGCAGGATCTTCACCAATATTTACATTCACTACCGTTCCATCCTTCTTTGCCACAACACCATGAAGTGCAAGCGGAAGTGCAACCCACTGATACTTCTTAATTCCACCATAATAATGCGTATCCATAAAGGATAATTCGGTATCTTCATATAATGGATTCTGCTTTAAGTCAAGACGTGGAGAATCAATGTGGGCGCACAGGATATTCATTCCTTCGGTAAGCGGCTGCTTTCCAATCTGGAAAAGAGCAATTGTCTTACCCATGCCGACACCATATACTTTATCTCCTGCTTTTAAGCGGGTTCCCTGTGCAATCAGTTTATTAAGATCCTGATAGCCGTGACTTTCCGCTTCTTTGATAAAATACTGCGTACACTCACGTTCTGTCTTACATTTACTTAAAAATTCTTTATACTCTTGCGCGAGAACTTCTACATTCTTATCGTCCTCTTCTGTATAACTAAGCCATGAATTTTCTCTCATAACATTACACCTCCATAAACGGTTTTATTATATCCCAAGAAGCGTTCCGGGTCAATCCGGTGCGTGTCTAAAAACTCGTTCATCTGCAAGACAGCGCATCACGAAGAATTTCTGCGAGCCGCTCAGTATCCACCTTTTTTTTCTTACCCTTTACCGTCAGCAAGATATTACTCTGCCTGAATACTTCCCTGCAAATCTCTGTCATCCGCTCTGTTGTAACCCGGCGATAAGATTCCGTTCGCTCCTCAATATCTTTATAGTATACGTCAAGAATATGTCCTTCATAAGCTCTCACCCAGTTAAATTCCTCCGTATCATCTAAAAGGAACCCCGCATTATCTACATAATGAGGAAGAACATAGGAGAGTTCATCTGTTATGCCCTCTTTCATAGACTTTAACACTTCTACAACCGTCTCCACAGAATCATAAAGATGCTTTGGCAACACTTCATAAGTGAGTGTCATCTGCCCGATATTATTATAATGCTGGAAACATGGGTCATAACTATATACATAGCCCTTTTTCTCTGAAAGTTCCTGATGAATCTTACAGAACTCACCCTCAAATAAAATATCAAACAGCAGATTTTTCTCTGCTAATGTATAATTTGACGCATCAATGTCTACTGAAAAGCAGACACACGTTTTCTTACTGTTTTTCACATACACTTTTGGCTTTCTTGCAAAAAAGCGTTTCGGAACCGGAGCGAGATTCTTCCGTTCTTTTTTCATTACAGTAAGTGGGTAATTTTCTATAAGCTTTGTTACAGTTACAACTGCTGTTTCTGGATAATTGCCGCTTATATAAAAGAAAATGTTATTGGAAGAAAGTACTTCTTTTTGAAATTTACGAAGCTGTTTCCCTTTTATTTTATCTAATGTTTTTTTCCTTCCGGTAATTGTCCGCTCTAATGAAGTATTTTTCCACGCAATCTTTTTTGTAAAATAACCAAGGCTGCTTTCCTCATCTTCCTCACGGATTTCTGCCTTGATGCGCTTTCTTTCTGTATCAATCACTTCTTCCGGAAGAGTAATCGGTTCAAAAATCCCGGTCAGAATCTCCGCTGCCTCCTCAAAATGTGCCGGTGCTCCCGTGATAATAAACTGAATAAATTCTTCATAAGTGGAAGCATTAAAATCAAGCCCGCACCGGTCTAAAGTCTGGTACAGATTCTCTCCCATCTGATAATGAATGTTTTTAAATACAATATGCTCGAAAAAATGAGAAATTCCGTTATTCTCCTTTGTCTCAAACAGCGAACCTGCCCGCACATAAAGGCACAGGCAAAAGCTATGAATATTTTCATTTTTGTCGTGAAATACAGATACTCCCTGCGGAGTAATATGTTCTCGTTCCATCAACACCTCCAAATTTCATTTATTTTCTTCTTCGGTCACATCGACCGTTTTGAATTCGTCCTTTTCTAAGGTTGTAAAGTCCATTTCTGGCAGTTCCGGATGGACTTCTTCTGGCTGTTCTTCCATATCGATAATAAACGATACAAGAAGCGTATCTTCGTTGACTTCTTCTCCATCTTTGACATAGATTTTATCAACGGTACCATTTACTTTGGAAATGACAGTTGTCTCCATCTTCATCGCCTCAATAACCATGAGTGGCATATTTTTCGTTACACGGTCACCTTCTTTGATTCGGATATCACAGATTGTTCCCGGTAAAGTTGCTCCAAGATGACCAGGATTTTTCGGATCTGTCTTTAATCTGCGGTCCGCCTTCACTTCAAAATGCTTGTCAAGAATCTTTACCTCCCGAAGGAATCCATTTACTTCAAACTGTAAAATGCGGTATCCTTTCTCATCGGGTTCTGACTTACCGACAAACTTAATTAATGTATCATTGCCTTCCTCAATCTGGATAGTTGTCTCTTCACCTGGACGAAGCCCATAGAAATACACATGACTTTCTAACTTCGATACATCATTATATGCCTGGAAATGCTCACAATAGTCCTCATATACCTTCGGATAAAGGGCATAACTTAGCACTTTCTGCTCCATGACTTCCGGCTGTTCCATCGATTCCATGTAATAGTTTTCGCGAAGATGCCTGCCGATTGCCTCAAAATCCACATCGGGAAGTAAACTTCCCGGACGCACCGTTATTGGTTCCTGTCCTTTTAATACAATACGCTGTAATTTTTCCGGAAAGCCACCTTCTGGCTGTCCTAATGCACCCTTAAAATATTGTACAATAGAATCTGGATAAGACAAGTCTTTTCCTTTCTCTAAAATATTATCTTTTGTCAGATCATTTTTCAACATAAAAATTGCCATATCTCCTACAACTTTTGAAGTCGGGGTTACTTTAATGATGTTGCCAAGCACCTCATCTGCTTCTTTATAAAGACGCTTAATATCATTAAAATCATTACCTGCACCCATTTCTTTGACCTGTGCAGCAAAGTTAGAATACTGACCTCCCGGAATCTCGTATTTATAAATTTCCGGATTTGGGGAGTCCATATCACTCTCAAATGGCTTGTAAACCTTTCGCTCATGCTCATAATATTCATTTAAAACAAGGAGACCCTCCGGGTCAATTCCGGTATCCCGCTTCGTTCCTCTTAATGCCTCCACCAACGCATTCATGGACGGCTGGCTCGTAAGGGAACTCATTGAACCAATCGCACAGTCTACAATATCAGCTCCAGCTTCTGCTGCCATCAGATAGGTTGCGATTCCATTTCCCGTTGTATCGTGTGTGTGTAAATGAATCGGCACACGGACTTCTTCCTTTAATGCGGTAATTAATTCTTTTGCTGCATACGGTTTTAGCAGGGAAGACATATCTTTTAACGCAATAACGTGACAGCCCATCCTCTCTAACTGTCTTGCCTTTTTACAGTAATAATCAATTGTGTATTTTGTTTCTTTTGGATTTAAAATATCTCCCGTATAACAGATAGCCCCCTCGACTACCTTGCCAGTCTTTAACGCTTCTTCTACCGGAAGTTTCATATTTTCTATCCAGTTCATGCTGTCAAAAATACGGTAAATATCTACGCCGTGGTCACTGGATACCTTGATAAACTTTTTGATAACATTATCCGGATAGGTGCTGTAGCCGACAACATTGGAAGCACGAAGCAGCATCTGAATCATCACATTTGGCATACGTTCTCTTAAAATATCCAGTCGTTTCCATGGGGATTCCTTTAAGAAACGGTATTCTGTATCGTAAGTTGCACCGCCCCACGCTTCGATAGAATAAGCATCCTTTAAATACAGATTCGTTGCTCTTGCCGCTCCTGCCACTTCTTTTGTACGCATTCTTGTTGCAAGAAGAGACTGCTGTCCGTCACGCATTGTCGTATCGGTGACATAAAGTTTGTCACTTCGATACACCTTTTGGGTAAATTCCTTTGCCCCAAGTCTTAAAAATTCATCTCTTGTTCCAAAAAGTTTCCGTTCCGTATCAATAACAGGAACCTTTCTATTCTCAAGAAACGGCTTTGGTCCTGGATTGACATTCACCATCTTATTGGCAAGAAATTCCAATATTTTTGTTGTTCGGTCTAACTTGTAATGCAGTTCAAACAGTTCCGGTGTCTCTTCTATAAAAGTAGTAAAGCACTTTCCTTTATGAAATGTTTCATGATTTAATACGTTAATCAAAAATGTAATATTGGTCTTTACTCCGTGAATCCGCAGTTCTTTTAATGCACGCACAGACTTGTGAATCGCACTCTCAAAAGTACGGTCATGGGAAATGACTTTTACAAGTAAGCTGTCATAGTGTGGTGTAATGACAGCTCCCGTATAGGCGGTTCCTCCATCCAGACGGATTCCACCACCCGAACCAGAACGATATAAATCAATCTTTCCCGTATCTGGCAGGAAATGATTTGCCGGGTCTTCTGTTGTTACTCTTGCCTGCAGGGCGTAGCCAGTACATTTGATTTCATTTTGTGAATAAATGTGAATCGTTGGGGAATTTAACGGATACCCTTCTGCAATTAAAATCTGACAGATCACAATATCAATTCCCGTCACCATTTCTGTCACGGTATGTTCTACCTGAATACGTGGATTCATTTCAATAAAATATGGATGCTCCTCCTCATCTACCAAAAATTCCATCGTTCCCGCATTCGTATATCCGACTCTTCTGGCAAGTCTTTTTGCCGAATCCAAAATCTTCTTTCTCGTCTCTTCCGAAATCGACCATGCTGGTGCAAACTCAATGACCTTCTGGTTTCTTCGCTGCAAGGAACAGTCTCTGTCATAAAGATGGACGATATTTCCATAATTATCGCCAAGAATCTGCACTTCGATATGCTTTGGATGAATGAGATACTTTTCTATAAAAAGCCTCGCCTCTCCAAAAACTCGTTTGGATTCATTCCGTGACTTTTCAAATGCTTCTTCCATCTCCTCCTGACTTTGTACAATACGCATTCCTCTGCCACCGCCGCCATTACTCGCCTTTAACATAACAGGATAGCCAATCTCATCCGCGATTTTCATTGCCGTATCCACATCATGAATAATAAAATCACTGCCGTCAATAATTGGAACCTTACTCTCCTCTGCCGCTCTTTTTGCAGAAATCTTATCCCCCATAATGTTCATTGCCTCTACATTCGGTCCGATAAATACAATATCATTTTTCCGGCAGGCTTCGGCAAACTCCGGATTCTCCGATAAAAATCCGTATCCGGGATGAATCGCATCCACCTTTTTCTCCTTCGCAATCCGGATAATTTTAGGAATATCTAAATATGCATCCACCGGCCCTTTATCTGGATTTAACGGATATGCCTCATCTGCTTTTGTACGAAAAAGTGCATACCTGTCCTCTTTAGAATAAACAGCTACTGAGCCAATCCCTAACTCACTCAATGCCCGAAATACACGAATCGCAATCTCTCCTCTGTTTGCGACAAGCACTTTTTTGAACTTCTTTACTTCCATAATCATAACCCATCCTCCAAAACTGCAATATTTTTCACTCAGAAGTTATACAAGTTTCAAAACAAATAAAAATCCCCCGTATTCAAAACCTTATTATTTAGTATACCTGTATATTTTTACAAAAACAAGGTGATTTTCTGGCATTATATATACATTTTTTCTAACCCATGCTATACTATTTAGAGATTTAGGAGGAGGATAACAATGGATATGAATAATTTTTTGCAGTCAGAAGCGACCCAGTTCGTCGGTACCGCTGCGGCAAATACTATCGGTCTTGTTATTGGAACGATTCATGAAGATATCAAGGAACTTCTTGAGATTCCCGATGAATATCAGGCCATCAGTATTGTATCTTCCCGAACCGGAACTGTCGCACAGGCGATTGCGATTGATGACGCAGTAAAAGCAGTAAATGCAAAGCTGCTCCGTTTTGAGATGGCAATTGATGCTGGTAAGCAGTGTGGACAGGGATGCCTCTTCGTCCTCGGTGCAGAGAACATTTCCGATGCCAGAAGGCTTGTTGAGATTGCGTTAGAGCAGATTGATTACTGGGCTGCCTGCATCTATGTGAACGAAGTGGGGCATATGGAATCTCACGTCACTCCACGCGCCGGAGAGATTTTACATCAGATATTTGGTACACCACTTGGCAAGGCATTTGGCGTTATCGGTGCTGCCCCAGCAGGAATCGGCATTGTTGCCGTTGACCAGTGCATGAAAGCCGCACCTGTAGATATCGTCTGGTATGGCTCCCCATCCCATAACCTTACGATGATGAATGAATTTTCTGCTGGTATTTCCGGCGATGTTTCTGCTGTTCAGAAGGCATTGGAAGCGGGTAAGGAAGTCGGTTGTGAACTGCTTCGTGTGTGCGGTATCACACCAATTTCTATCACGAAAGTTCATGAAGTCTGTGGAACAGATTATGTGAAGGAAAGTTATACACCGACATCCTGCTTAAAACCAAAGGAAGAATAGAATATAGCTATTATTTTATAATGGCTTTACAGATATGCAACAAAATTCATAGAAAGGGTTGGGATTATTTATGAAAGTATTACTTTTAAATGGAAGTCCACATCCAAATGGATGTACTTTCCGCGCACTCTCTGAAGTAGAAAAGACACTTCAGCAGGAAGGCATCGAAACAGAAATTTTCCATATCGGCACTGAAGCGATCCGAGGCTGCATGGGCTGTGGTATGTGCCGTAAGAACAAGCTTGGAAGATGTATCTTTGGTGAAGATGCTGTTAACGTAGTCATCAAAAAAATGGAAGAATGTGATGGACTAATCGTTGGCTCCCCTGTACATTACGCCGGAGCAAGCGGTGGAATCACTTCTTTCCTTGACCGTATGTTTTACTCTACCGGTGGGTTTGCCTACAAACCGGGAGCTGCTATCGTAAGCTGCCGTCGTGCCGGTTCTACTGCCGCTTTAGAACAGCTGAATAAATATTTTATGATGAACAATATGCCACTTGTTCCTTCTGCTTACTGGAATATGGTTCATGGCAATACTCCTGAAGAGGTGGAGCAGGATTTAGAAGGGCTTATGGTCATGCGTACTCTGGGACGAAATATGGCGTGGATGCTTAAATCTATTGATGCAGGAAAGGCGCATGGAATTTTGACTCCGGCGGCGGAACCGAAGACTCGGACAAATTTTATTCGGGAATGTGCACCGGTGAAAGCGGAAGCAGAAGAGAAGAATTTTGCTCCTTATTTTATCTCTTATAATAAGGTGAATAAAGCATATCAGGAGGAGGATTAGATTCTGGGCTGCCTCAAGCAGAAGAGACGCCCTCAGGGAATAAAATGGTATGCTCCCTTTTAGGTAGACAGTTGAAAAAAATAAAACTGTTTATCTGAAAGGGAGCATACCATTTTCGTCAGCTTACGATAAACTAACGTGACTTATTTCGTCTCTTTATAAATTCTTCTCTTTTAATGCTACAGCCTGTTTGATCAGTTCCACCGTTCCATCAATACCTAAGATACTACTATCAATGCAAAGATCATAACTCTTCAAGTCTCCCCACTTCTTAGAAGTGTAGTAATTATAGTAGCTTGCACGCTGCTTATCTGTCTTGATAGCTACGTCTTTGACTTTGGCTTCAGGAACTTCGTACTGTTCCTGGATACGGGACTTTTTGAAAGCCATTGGTGCGTGGATGAATACATTCAGCTTATTGTCATAGTCTTTTAATGCATAGTCTGCACAGCGGCCTACGATAATACATGGACCTTCATCTGCTACCTTTTTGATGGCATCAAAGGAGGCAAGGAATACCTTCTGGTTGAGAGGCATATCAAAGGAGGCTGCATTATAGCCTAATGCGTATGGATCCATTACGAGGGAGTAGAGAAAACTTGTGGTTGGTTTCTCATCGAAGTTTTCAAACATCTCCTCGCAGATACCGCTTTCTTTGGCTGCCACTTTTAAAAGTTCTTTATCATAAAATGGTATGTTATAATATTCAGCAAGCTTCTTACCGATTTCTTTTCCGCCGCTTCCGTACTGTCTTCCGATTGTGATTATTGTGTTCATAAGACCACTCCTTTTGTCATTCTTTTCAGGATATGCATAAGCCTTTGCTTTTGCATTTAGTTTTATTATACACTAGTTTTCAGACAATTTCCACAAAAATATTTTGATTTTATTGTGAAATTTATTTATTTTATGGATGATAAGCTGTCAAATCCAATGGACAACAGACACAATTCATCCCCTACCTTAGCCAAAATGGGATTTAAAAGAGGCGAATAAAAAATCAGTAACGGACACCATTCATTTTCTACCTTAGAGCGTATTTGAAAAATGTTCTAGATAGAACTCTTCTTGCTGGAAGTGGACAAAAAAGACCAAAGATATGTCTTTACTCATCCCTAAGCGGATATAGAAACTTATCTTTGATCTTTTTGTTTTTTAATAATTGATCTTAAAGAATAATTTGTTACAATAGTCCTTCAAATCACATATATCAATGAGACAGCACATTAGTAACATACTGCTTTCCAAATTCAATATCCTGAAAAAGCTGTGCCTGCAATGCCTCTACAGAAGAAAAACGAGTTTCTTTTCTGTGATAATGCAGAAGTTCTACGACCATTTCTTCGCCATAAACATCTTTATTGAAATCAAAGATATTGGTCTCGACTGTTTTTTCGCTGGTATTGTTGACAGTTGGCTTGGTTCCGATGTTGGTAATGCCGTAGTAAACTTCGTCTTTCCAGTGGATTTTAGAAACATACACACCATTTGGCGGCAGTAGTTTAAAGGACGGAACTTGCTGGTTGATGGTTGGCACCTGTATGGTTCGTCCAAGTGCATTTCCGTGAAGGATTTCCCCGGAAACACTGTAGTTTCTGCCTAAGAGAGCTTTGGCTTCTTCCATTGCTCCTTTTTCAAGAGAAGCACGAATTCTGGTACTGCTAATATCCTTTCCATTTAATTGTAACTTTTCGACTACAATAAGGTGATATCCGCATTCTTCTTCTAGCTTTTCTAAGTCTGTAATACTACCGGAGCGGTTCTTACCGAAATGGAAGTCTGTTCCGACAACAATTACTTTTGCCCCCACTTTTTCTACGAGGACTTCCCTGATAAATCTGTCAGGGGTTAATGCAGCAAATTCTTTTGTGAAAGGATGCTCAATCAATATGTCGATTCCTCGTTTTTCAAGAATTTCCCGGCGTTCTTTTTTTGTATAGATTTGTTTATATTCTGTATCACCAGTAAGGGTCAGTCTGGTTGGACGGTCAAAGGTAAATACAACGCTTCGCAGTCCGTGAAGCTCCTGTTTTTTTACTTCGTCCATTAGAAGCTGGTGTCCCCGGTGAATCCCTTCAAACTTTCCAAGTGCAACTGCGGTGTCTTTGAAATGAAAGTCTGAGCTTGTTATATATTCCATTTTTTTCCTCCGAAACCGCTAACTTGCGGTATGGATTTTGTATTTTATATCATTCTTATAGTGACCTACAAAAACAACTTATAAGGTTTTAACATCTTCTTTTCCTGAAGCTGATAAATTCCTATAAAGTTTTTCTGATTGTCATAAACACGGAATCTGTTACCAACAGTATAACTGCTATACTGTTTTCCGTCTTTGCCTGACTTTTCTTTCTTACCAAGATCCTCTGTATCCGCTTCTTCCATTTTCATTTGTTCATTAGATGACAAGTCCTCATATAGTTGCCAGTTACTAATCGATGAATTTTCATCCAAAGCACACAAAGAAAGAGAAATCGGATTCCCATTATAGAGAAGTTTTTCTCCTTCTTTTTTCACAAAAAAAGCTGGCAGATGCAAAAACACTTCATCGACTGGTACGATATGTTCCAGTAATGTATCAGCATCGCGCATGGCTTCTACTTCTGAAAGGGTGAATCCATCCTCTATCTTAAAAGAAGACACTCTGGTACGGACAAGTCCTGCCATACAACCGCCGCATCCTGCCTTTTCTCCAATGTCACGACAAAGGCTGCGGATATAGGTTCCTTTTGAGCATGTTACTTCAAAGGTGACGTAAGGCAAATCTATTTTTTTAATAATGATAGAAGAAAGGGTGACTGGACATGGCTTTCTTTCAATAACGATTCCCTGTCTTGCAAGTTCGTAGAGTTTCTTTCCGTTTACCTTTTTAGCGGAATACATCGGTGGAATCTGATCGTAACTTCCCTGGAAAGAAAGGATAATATCTCTTATCTCTTCTTCCGTGACCGTTACCTCTCGTTCTTTTAATGTCTGTCCGCTTGTATCTTCGGTATCGGTTTCTCTTCCAAGCAAAAGAACAGCTTCATACGTTTTATCCCAATCTCCGATAATGTCACAAAGCTTGGTTGCCTTTCCAAGACACACTGGAAGTACTCCGGTCGCATCCGGATCAAGGGTTCCAGTATGTCCGATTTTTTTCTGATGTACAATGCCGCGAAGCTTTGCCACTACATCATGGGAAGTAAAACCTGGTTCTTTCTTAATATTAAGAATTCCGCTTATCATAAATTGATTCCTGCTTTTCTTCTTGTTCATTTAACTGATGCTCTACCATATGGGTGATATTCATTACGATATCTCTTGGCTGGCCATGTACCGTACAGCCGGCAGCTTTGATATGCCCACCGCCGCCAAAGATTTTGGCAATTGCACTGACATCGACTGCATCGTTAGAACGCATACTGACTTTGTAGTTACCATCTTCTTTCTCATAAAGGAGAATCGCACATTCAATGCCATCTGTCACACGAAGCTGGTCAATAATTCCGTCTAAATCGCTGCTGTCGATTCCATAAAAGTCAAAGTCTCTCTTTCGAACGATGGAAAAAATAACCTTTCCATGCAAAAGAATGATACTTTCCATTAATGCACGGCCAAGAATCTGATTCTGCACATAGGACTTCTTGTAAAATGTCCGGTCAATGATATCTTCGGAATGAATGCCTTTTTCAAGTAAAGCACCTGCGGTCTCCATCGTTTTTCTTGTTGTATTGGTATGCTTGAATACACCGGTATCATGAACAATACCCATGTAAAGATCCT
>ADJS01008875.1_pt1 | contig 13857 bp, 15 predicted proteins | sample 268128 | NCBI WGS metagenome assembly ADJS01 (sample SAMN00007486, study PRJNA43253) | human gut metagenome | isolation source: feces sample TS28 | reverse complement strand
GATTTCTCCATTTAAACCAACTGGAGCAAGTTGTTTGATTCCGCCGCCGAATCGGGAACCGATGCCGGCTGCCATGATAACTAATGTTGTTTTCATATTGTTCCTTTCATTTTTTTCAGTTTTTTCAAATCAACTGTAAGAAAATTGTAACAAGGCTAAGCCCTTTTATCTAAAGAACTCTGACTTCTATATACATCCAATAAATGAACCACTTTCGTCTAGTGATGTCAGCATACTATCTATACATTCCATTTTCTCTATTGGAATGTACGCGTATTGATTATAGTAATCAACCAGTTCCTGCCATCCATTATGTAGACTCATCAAATGCTGGACACCTTTTGCTGTATACGCAATTGAATAATAACATTCTCTAAGTTCATTTGTTTCTAATACTTGCTTCTCATATGCCACAACTGCGTGACTGCCACTTTCAAGAATAGTTAATACTTCCTCACTCTCTCCATGAAGTTTGATAAGCCAATAAGAATAATGTATACTCGAATAATACATCCTTATACCAGGATGCGGGTGATCGTACTCATCAATATCTTCCGTCATATAATTTGAAAAATCTCTCCCCGTGTTTTCAGCAAAGGTACGAAAACAAAGGTAATTTGCAATGAACATCACATCGAAATTTGCAAGATTTACTTTAATATCATCCTGCCATTGCTGTAAAAAAAGCATCGACTGTACTGCAACTGCAAAAGAATCCGCATCATATTCTCTCAATTGTATATTCCAATTTCTCATTTTCTTCTCTTCATCGCTAATGTTTTCCATTGCAGAAAATCTTTCATCAATATTATTTTCACATGCATAATCTTTAAGATGTCCGTGTGCGATGTGTCCATATTCATGGGCAATGGTAAAGTTGACCATAAAGAAAAACAACGTATCTTTAAAATGCTTTTTATTTTCTTCAGAAATTTTGAAAACCAACGCCAAATTATCTTGATCAACAAATTTTTCTGCCTCTCTCCACAGCATTGTTAAAAGCCCTACCGATAAGGCTATATAGTTTTGTCCATTTTCATAATGACAAAAAGCATTGACTTCTATGTTATCATATATCCACAACGAAATTTGCATTTTATTATAAGTTTCTTTTTCAATCCATGTTGGCAAACCTGTCCTAAGTTCTTTTAATGCTCTATTTGCTTTTTCTGATATTGCATATAATTCTTCTACAAACTCACTTAATTCAATCGGTCCTTTTGAACACATAATCGTCACTCTATTCATGGCACCATCCAATCTCTGATTATTATTTAACAGTAACAACCTTTGCATTCTTAGCCGCTGTATCAACGTTGTCTGCTGCTCACCACGAAGAGATGTGCAAAGTTTCGAGCAGCATAGGGAGTATTACTCCCACAATTCTTATAATTTCTAGAGTTATAAATGCGTATCACCGTGGGATAATAATGGCAATATATTCATTGATACATATCCAATATTAACCGCAAGAAAATATGTAAGAAAATTATCTATAGGTTATATTATTATATGCGCTTTCACATGCACTCAAAAGATCTTGTAATACACTGCTTGCAGACAATAACGTTGCTTTTAAACGTATCATTGATAAATCTGAGTAAATATCTATTCTGTATGTTAAATAAATATTCCAGCATTTCTCTATGATGAGCTGACAGCAACGACATATTTGCATCTTCTAGAAGTTCATTTAATTCTTGATATGTGCAGGCAATCTCCACATCAAGATTATTGCAGATCTTTTCGATACAATCACCGATTGCTGAATGCATCTTTGATATCCTTGCGGATAATAAAAACTATTTTGTTGAAGCCTGCTTCAATCGCATCATGGATAGAATAGTCCATGATAATCTCTCTATTTAAACCAACTGGAGCAAGTTGTTTGATTCCACCGCCAAATCCTGAACCGATACCGGCTGCTATGATTACTAATGTTGTTTTCATATTAAAACTTCTCTTATACGTAATTTTTTATTTACCTTATTTTTAACTTCTAGCTCACCCCATATAATATTTTTCATATCACTCTCAAGCATATTATAATACAAATAATATTCCCACCCTCATAACTTAATTATATCATCAATAAAAAGAAAGCATAAATGCCGAAATATCCGTAAAATACAGCGTTTCAATAGAAGGATTATCTTAGTTTATATAGAATTAAAAATTTAAGCCACTATCAAATATCAGTCTATCTTAAAATACTAAACTTATAATGTTCCATATATATTCTATCTGTATTCATACAACATTTCTTATACTTCTTACCACTTCCACAAGCACACTTATCGTTTCTACTAAGATTTTGAAATTTTGGCTGAATTTTTTGTTCTATTTCATACGTCCACAGATTATAAGGAGATTTCAAGTTATCTGATACATATTTTATTAAATCATAGTTGAATTCTTGCCCTTCAATCTTCAAGATTGCATATTTATCAAATGGATCTGTTACAACAGCCACTCCAATAAACTCCATATCCTTAACAATTCGGCTACACATTTTTCCCATGTATAACTTACCTGTTTTGTGTGTACAGCCTCCCCTAAGCTTTACTTCTTTTCCACAAATACTACATATTTCTTTTTTTATTAAAGCTTCCCTACTCGTAAAAACTTTATAGGGAAAAAGTTTTTGAAATTTTGGCACTATCTTTTTTATATATACTAACGCATACGGATCATTAATTTCATTCCCTATATCAAAATTATCTTCTAAAAAGCTTAATTCTATATCTGCACGCTCTAAATTATACCACGCATTTTCAAAATCGTGATGCTTTAATTCATGATACGCTGTCAAATATTCTTTTTTTACGGTATATATCTGCTTTAAACACCAACAATAATTTGCCTCTTCTTCTTTTTCTTCTTTTTGATATTTTTTCAAATAAGTTTCTAAATTATCTAATATTTTCTGATTAAGTGTATCTGTTTTTATCTTCAAATACGTTTCAATTTCTATAATTGTCATTTTTATCCTCTTCAAACACTGGTGTCTTTAATACATCTTCCACTTTGCTTGCAGGACCTTCATAACTAATTCTTTTGGTCTTACCATCCTTTTCAACATACACATCCAACTTTGCTGTCATTTCATTTGGTGTTCTATGATATTTTTTCACTTCGTCATAAATATACGCTGCAATGATGCTTGTGAATATCGGCCAAACCGCTGCTTTTACAATACAAGTAGCCATTGTAATAACAGCAGAATGAAGCTCTAATTTTTGATAATGCTCATCATCAATTACTATGTCAGAAATAAGTTCCTTATCATTTTGTTCTTTCAAAAATTGAAAAAATTCTGTTGTAGTCTCTGGAAATGCTATTCCACTACCAATACGAGCATTTTCAAAGGGAATCAATAGCACATTTGCCTTTTTTAATTCCTGCTCATATTGATTGGGAAAAAATGGTTTTTTATAAATTTCTTCAAATGTAAGATTACTCTCACTAATTTCAAATAAATTCACATCGCTTTCATGTAGCATTTGTTCAACCTCCTGAATACTTTTTATCTAAAACTTAAGCAGTTTATCTACTAACAAGATATATTCATCCATACTCTCTTCTCATTTTTTACAAATTTCACATTAACAAAACTAACCATTGTTTTCGCTACTTACTCTACTTTTGACATCCTATTATTTTCTTTATTTTTATACTCTGTGATATTTATTTTATGACAATATCATCTTTTTATTAACAACGCTAATAGATGATTGCTATTTTAAAACTTAAACGTATCCTTCACTCCAACCCACTTCTGATCCTTGTCAGATAAGTTCAGCTTCGTTCCATCCTTTAATGTATATCCCTCTGCGGAAGCTGTTCCATTATATTCTCCAACTAATTCCGGCCACTTAATTCCGATTTCAGGGTCATTCCATGCAAGTCCGCCTTCGTCTCCCGGATGATAGAAGTCTGTGCATTTATAACAGAACTCTGCTGTATCACTTAATACTAAAAAGCCATGAGCGAATCCTTCAGAGATATAGAACTGTTTCTTGTTCTCTTCTGTAAGTTCTACCCCATACCACTGTCCATATGTTTTACTATCAGAACGTAAATCTACAGCCACATCAAAAACACGACCCTTGATAGCTCTTACGAGCTTGCCCTGTGGATACTGCTTCTGGAAATGAAGTCCTCGTAACACACCTTTGGTACTCATGCTCTGGTTATCCTGTACGAAGTTCATGTCAAGTCCAGCTTCTTTCATATCATTAAGGTTATAAGTTTCCATAAAATAGCCACGGTCATCTCCGTGAACGGTTGGCTCGATTACATATAATCCTTCAATTGGTGCTTTTGTTACTTTTATCTGTCCCATTATTCTTACTTCCTTCTTATTCTTTTATCTTAAACTATTTACTTTAAATTGTTTGTCACAAATTACTTATCTTTGCGTATGCTTCTTAGATTTGTAGCTATCCAAAACATATTGCAATATTATATGTTTATGAATAGCTACTGAGTGTTTTATATTCTGATTTCTGAATACTTCTTTATTATGTTATTATCTGACATTGAATTATTGTCTGACGGCATGATTTCTTCTAGTATTCGATTTCTTTTAAATATCTGCTTAACGCATCCTGCCATGTCGGTAATGGAGTAAAACCAGCCTCTAGGAGTTTGGATTTATCTAATCTGCTGTTGAATGGGCGGGCTGCTTTAGATAAGCCATATTCTTCTGTTGTTACAGGTACTACATTTGTGGTATAGCCTGCCTGTTTAAAGATTTCGCAAGTGAAGTCATACCAGGAAATATAGCCACCTTCGTTTGTGGCATGGTAATAACCGTATTTGTCGGTTTCAATCATATCCACAAGAAGTCTTGCTAAATCGTAAGTATAAGTTGGTGTTCCAATCTGGTCGGATACGACGCGAACGGTATCGTGTGTTTTTCCTACGTTAAGCATTGTTTTAATGAAGTTCTTTCCATTTACTCCAAATACCCATGCAATACGAACGATAAAGTATTGATCGAGGTTACCGCTTACTGCCTGCTCACCTTCTAATTTAGTCTGACCGTAGACGTTTAATGGTTTGTAGTCAGTACAGTCTGGTAACCACGGTTCTGTACCCTGTCCGTCAAACACATAGTCTGTAGAAATGTAAACCATTTTGGAGTCAAGTTTTTTGCAGACTTTAGCGATATTTTCTGTTCCGCCGGCATTGATAGCACGAACCTTTTCTACTTTATCATCGTCTTCTGCGAGGTCTACTGCCGTCCATGCTGCACAGTGGACAACAACATCTGGTTTCTGTTCTGTGAGAACTTTTTCTACTGCTTCTTTATCTGTGATGTCTAAAGAAACATAAGGCATTGTTGTAACAGCACTTCCGTCCTGCACTCCAGAATATTCTGGAGCGATGTCAGAGCCGATTCCTTCATAACCTCTTTTATTTAATTCATTCATGACATCATGACCAAGCTGGCCTGCCACACCTGTTACAAATACTTTCATTTCTTATCGCTCCTAATATTCTTATCTGTTTCCGTACATTTTTTCGTAGTAATTCTGATATTCGCCGGAAATGATTGTTTCCCACCATTCCTTGTTATCTAAATACCACTGAATTGTCTTCTTAATTCCGTCTTCAAATTTTGTTTCTGGTAACCAGCCTAATTCGTTATGAATCTTTGTTGGGTCAATAGCGTAACGCATATCATGACCTTTACGGTCTGTTACATGAGTGATCAGACTTTCCGGCTTTCCAAGTTCTTTACAGATAATCTTTACAATGTCAATGTTCTTCATTTCATTGTGACCACCAACGTTATAAACTTCTCCAACACGTCCGTTATGGATGATTAAATCAATCGCACGGCAATGATCCTCTACATATAACCAGTCACGAACATTTAATCCTTCACCATAAACAGGTAATGGCTTATCTGCTAAAGCATTGGCGATCATTAATGGGATTAACTTCTCTGGGAAATGATATGGTCCATAGTTATTAGAACAACGGCTGATTGTTACAGGCAGTCCATAAGTTCTGTGGTAAGCAAGAACTAATAAGTCTGCTCCTGCCTTTGAACTGCTGTATGGAGAACTTGTATGGATCGGTGTCTCCTCTGTAAAGAATAAGTCCGGTCTGTCTAATGGAAGATCTCCGTAAACTTCGTCAGTGCTTACCTGATGGTATCTCTTGATACCATATTTACGGCAGGCGTCCATCATAACAGCAGTTCCTTTAATGTTTGTGTCTAAGAAAATCTCAGGATTTTCAATAGAACGGTCTACATGAGACTCTGCTGCAAAGTTCACAACCATGTCTGGATGCTCTTCTTCAAATAATTTATAGATTGCTTCTCTGTCACAAATATCAATCTTACAGAAACGGAAATTAGGGTTATCCATTACTGGTGCTAAAGTAGATAAGTTTCCTGCATATGTAAGCTTGTCCACGCATACAATCCTATAATCAGGATATTTATCTAACATATGAAATACAAAGTTACTTCCAATAAATCCGGCTCCTCCGGTTACGATAATTGTCATTCTTTTTTCCTTCTTTCTTAATACAAATGTTCCTGATATTTTCCATCCAGTACGTCTTTCAGATATTGTCCATACTGGTTTTTCTTTAAGACTTCATACACTTTCAGGACTTCCTCTTTAGAAATCCATCCATTTAAGTAGGCAATTTCTTCTAAGCAGGCAATCTTTCTGTGCTGATGCTGCTCTACTGTCTTGATAAAGTTCGTTGCATCCACTAAAGATTCGTGTGTTCCAGTATCTAACCATGTGAATCCCTGTCCAAGAAGTTCTACATTTAAGCTGTTATCTTCTAAATAGATACGGTTTAAATCTGTAATCTCAAGTTCGCCTCTGGCACTTGGCTTTAAGTTCTTTGCATACTCTACAACACGGTTATCATAGAAATACAGACCAGTCACACAGTAATTACTCTTTGGATGTTCTGGTTTCTCCTCAATAGAAATAGCCTTTCCATCATGGTCGAACTCTACGATTCCAAAACGTTCCGGATCATCTACATAGTAGCCAAATACTGTAGCACCCTTTCCTGTTTCTGCATTCTCAACCGCTGCCTGTAATCTCTTCTTTAATCCATGACCTGCAAAAATATTGTCACCAAGAACCATTGCCACTGGCTCATCACCAATAAACTCTTCCCCAATGATAAACGCCTGAGCAAGTCCATCCGGACTAGGCTGTATAGCATATTGAAGATTCACACCAAACTGGTGTCCATCCCCTAATAAATCCTGAAATCTTGGTGTATCTGCCGGTGTAGAAATAATTAAAATATCTCTGATACCTGCGTTCATCAATACAGACATTGGATAATAAATCATCGGTTTGTCATAAATAGGAAGTAACTGTTTAGAAGTTACCATTGTTAACGGATACAGTCTTGTGCCAGAACCTCCGGCAAGAATAATTCCTTTCATATGTTTCTCCTTTGTTAATCATTATGGACTTTTATAATTTCAAGACCATGTTTGTTATTTATATAATTTTTATCAAATCAATTAATCTAAATTCTCAGATAAAATATTTTCCTTCATTAAAAGATGAGAGCCATATTTGGCCTTAAACTTTCGAAACTTATTACTTTGAATCTTATGCGTCTTAGCCTTACTACATACAATTCGATAAAAAAATGAATATCCCTGTAGCTCTGCCTTGCACATTCTTTCTCCTGCCGCCAATTGTTCTACAGCATCATCTATATTCTTACCTTTTAATTCAATAAAATATGCTTTTTTCGTGCTGTCATTTACAAGGAGAAAATCACAACAGGTTATCTGTGAAAACACTTCTCCATCCAGCTTATAATGTCTTAAATCAAACTTTCTTTGTGGATTAGTCGCACGATGTTCTCTTCTTGTTCCTTTATCCTTTGAAACAACAATAGCCTGATCTTTCTCACATTTAGACTTCTCAGGAATAAGGAGCATATTACTCCACCTCCATTCCACTATCGTACCATAATTCTAACATCCTATCATAATCACTGTTTATTACATCGGAAACTCCATCAATAACCTCATTATCAATTGATTCAAACTCTTTATCGAGACAGGATCGAATAACTCCCGATTCAACATAATAAGCAGACAATTTTTCAAACTGCAGCCACTTTAAGCGATTCATAATCTTTTCCACTTTTGACTTATTAACCTTCTTCGAAATTCTATTCGCATAAAGCATGTTATTGATTGTTCCTAAAATATATGGACTGTGCGTTGTCAAAAGCACTCTATTACCACCGTTTTTCGCTAATGAAATAAACTCTGTCATCAATTTCTGTGCATCAGGAAAAAGATGTGATTCCGGTTCTTCAATAATAAAAAATGTCTTTTTATTATTAAGCAGATAATAAAATACTACATTTAAAATCCACACCGCCTCCTGCTGCCCCGAAGAAGCAAAATTAATCTTTACATACCGATCTTCCGATACCTGTAACCTTTCCTCTCCATTCACATTCCTATATTCCCCGTGTAAGATTCGCTGCATCAATTCATCACACTGTTTCAAATTCTCTTTATTTATCTTAATATCTGTTAACTCAATCTTATCCTTTATTAATGTCTCTACACTATTTGAAAAAGATGGCTTCAACTGCATTATTCTCTCAAGATAATTCTGAGTACAATAATCCAAACTTCTCTTCTGGTCATCATTCATAACACTGTACATATACATTAACTGAGAACTAAATAGAGTCATCATGCTTCTACCGGCAGGAATATAGATAACTTCTTCACTATTTTCGAATAATTCATCCATTCGTTTGTCTAAATTTTCATTATTAAGAGCATTCATTAGGAAATCGCGATAAGCCTCATCAGACTTATTTATTAAAAGATCTAATTTCATATCCTCATATCTAGTAAGAAAATTCGTCAATTCTTTACTAAAATCAATCCGCATATAATTATGTGGGCTTGAACCATTTTTTAAATGAATTTTTATATAAACCGAGTCAGTATAATAATATTTTACATACATTCTATTATCCATACACCAAGTTGAACCAAAAGTCTGTAAAAAAGTTGAACGGATTTCTCTCATCAAACGACCCTTTGTAGATAACTCCATGCCATCTTTCTCCATTAAAAATGGTTTATTAATCGCCTTTACTATAAGTTTTCTAATATTCCTAAAGAAAAAAATACTCTTCGCAATCGTACTCTTTCCAGATGCCTGCGGTCCTGTAAAAATCATAAAATCATTTATCTCAAAATCGCAATAATCAATTGGACCCAATTTATTTATTACTATTCTCTCCACTCTTTTATCCCCTCTCACATTACCACCTCGATTTACTTATTATCTTACCACTTTCTTTTTACTCTTTCAATCTTTTTTGTAATTTTATTACATTTTTATTTTTTCACTAATCTTCCAATAAATTTCCTGCTTCTCCCCCATTTTTAAAGGCTGCTACATAAAACTCTGGATTTTTCTCTTTTATATCTTTCAAACATAATAATGCATATTCTTCATCTACTTCAAAATTATCCGCCTGACGAATAGTGTGAAATAATTCTCTTCCACTAGCTGTTAGCCAATAGGCATCTCTTTGAAACAAAGAAGGGTCTTCTTCATATTTCATGACAATACCTGTAATTTTTTTATTGTACATTGCCAGTGTTACATCCTTATGCAAATAAATTGCCAAGTCATGGTCTGTACTAAATGCTCCCGCTTCCACTAACGGAACAATGCTTCCTTCATAAGATAATCCCTGCTTTTCCATATAAGCCTTACATTTATTAGCCCCTTCTTCATCACCCATGAAACCTATAGAATCAATATAATATGAATCACCACTTTGCATAACATATTTACATAGATAAGAAAAAATCTCTGCCTCCTCTGAAGACATATTTCTAATCATATCCAAAGTTCGAAGAGAACACGTCTTAGGTTCTGCAATTTCACCAGCCAGTACTTTCGCCCACAATTGTTGTAAATCTTTATCACTGATATTTCCTACAGCATCAAAAAAGCGCATCAACCAATCAAAACTAAAATTATTTTGACACTTATTATTATCTTCTTCAGCATCTTTACTTTGCTTCTGATTAGCCATCATTTCATCTGCCTGCTGTGCTATTTTTAGAAAATTTTTGGTTTTATAAAACTCTACATAGGACATTCTTCCCGAATTAAGTAGTTCTTGTGTTACTTTTTCAAATTCTTTTTTCTTTAAATCTTCTATGATTTTAATATCTTCATTCTTTCTAAGAAACAGCGTTGTTATTAATGCAGTCACAACACCATCAACTGCTGGAGAATTTATTAATGTCTGTGCTGTATCTTTGACTGTATTTATTAGCCCTGCATCCATGTTTTCTCCTCCATTCGCTCCCATAAATACAAAACATCACTTAACAATAACTCATCATATTCCAAATTATATATAGTTATTCAACCACAAAATCAATATACTCAACTTGCGGTTCCATGTATTCCTCACACATTAAAATACATTTAATCTGGTATTGACCAGGAGTTTTTCCAACAAGATAAATATCTCTTTTCCAATAACTTTTTGTGTGGATAATTGTACCGCAATCAACATCAATAATCTGTTCATGTTTTTCACAATCAGACGGTTCTTCTGTTAGCATATTCATTATAAATGTTCCAATATCAAAATCATGTACTGGAGAATTCAACCATGTACCTTTCCGAGAATCAATGCCAAGCCTTTCAGAATACTCTTTTCTCTCTCTTGCCAATTCTACTGGATTCTCCTTCATGTTCAAAATCGGTGGTTTTTCTAGATCAAATATTTCATCACCATATACAATCACTCCATCGGGGAATACAATCTCAGCAGATACATTGCTTGCTTTTGCTGTTCCATCATTATGAATACCAATATTAATATGAACACATGCCTCTTTAGCTTGAAAATATGTTTTCCACTCATCTTTATACTTTTCAAATTTTTCCTTATTAGGCAAACTATTATTATAATCATCAATTTCTTTTTGATATATAAATTCATATAATTCTGGTGTAAAATCATCTTTTGAAATTTTTCTATAATCGTTATCTATATAATCCAGCGGCACCTCGCATACCTTTATTCCACGCAAAAATAAGTCTTTATCTTGGATAGCATATTCTGGATAGCATTTTATCCCAAATTTATCATAATAAGTATCCGCCTTCAACGTTACCGCTAATTTAGGAACTCTGACACTTTTTTGTCGATAATAAATTTCCAACTCATCTTTTAACTTTTTATTTTCATCCTCAAGTTCTCTTACTTGCTTATTTAAAGCCAGCAACTCTGCATGACTTTGCTCTATATCAAATGAATCTGCTCTAACCCAGCCTGGTCGTTTTTTTCTGTCCATCTGTTTATGAAGAGAAATTGATAGTTTCTGAGCCAAATCATCTGCATTCTTCCACCATTCTACCAGTCGTCCTGTTTTGATTTCTTGTTTAAATCCCTTTAATTGTTCTGAATTATCTTTTTCCATTTTTTCAGGGAGCACTGGAACACTATCGTCAATCAAAAAAGCAAGAATGGGAATTCCTTTTTCTTTTGCATAACGATATTCTTTTTCCGTATAGCTAATCCCTGCATCCGATCCACTTTCAATAATTGAACCATATCTGTGAGCAACCAAAAGAACATAATAATCAGAACTATCAATTGTATCTTTTATAATTTCCCATTGTTCTTCATCAGCAGCACCGAATATCTCCATTCCTACTGGAAAATGCAGCATTGAGAGAATGGTATCTCTAACCTTTTTACGTTCCTCTACCAAGTCTGTATATGTTGAGGAAATAAAAATCTGGTATTTCTTTTCCATAAATGACCTTGCTTTCTTTTATAAAAATATGTTGATTACCTTATTTCCTATGTTTCTTTTTATCATCCGTTTCAAATCTTTAAACAAATCCTCACGATACATGCCATCTTCTATCAATCAACAAATGAACTTTCCTACATAATCTTTATCTTCTTTATAGATTGCTCCAATGCACTTGTCATTTGTATCTAAGATAATGGAAAAATTATTTTCATATTATTTTTTAATATCTTTTATATAAAAATTTTATGAAGAAAATTGACATTTACTCTCCTATATATTCTGACTTAAATTTATCATATATACCCATTAACTCATCTATGCTACTACTCAACCATTCTTCTCCATCCGTTCTAGTAGAGTTAACATGAATATACTCTAACTTTTGTTTTAATATACTTGCCTCATTAATTCCATATAACATTGTTTTCAATGTAAAAAAGCATTCATTTGCAATGATTCTCTTTCCTTCTTCACTATTTTTTTGATCTCTATATCTTTTTTCTTCATACTCTCGCTGTAATTTTTGCTTTTTATCTGCCAAATGTTCTTTTTCAAGTTCTAATGTAATAAAATCATTTGAAGTTGGATCTACAGACTTAATTTTTTGATTAATTTTCTCTATCTCCTTTTCAATATCTATTAAATTTTGCCGTGCACATAAATAGTCATCATTTACTCTCTTTGCTCGTGAATTAGCATAATAATATTTTGAAATATCTGTTACATACTTCCCTAAATACTCCGCTACAGAAATTGTAAATCTATTCTTTTCTTTAATTTCTTCCCTTAGTTTATCTTCATCCCTTTCGCGATTTCTTTCTTTTCTATCCTCTTCTATCCTCATCGTTGTGTCTTGCTCATTTTTTAGCTGTGATTCTTTACTGTCCTTTACAGTTATAAAAACAGCAATTAGAGTTCCTAAACCGCCCAAAATTCCTCCAACATAGCTACCCAAAAAGCTTGCCCATTCAGCATTATTTAAGTTTGAGAGCATATTATTTTCAAAAATTGTAAATTTAAAGATAACAGGTAATACGACACCAACAATCACATAAATACTTATGATAATACTAATATTTTTTATTAACTTTCCCATAATATTAAGCTTCTTCCCATTTTTATTAAGTACATTCCTAATTAATATCAAATAATTTGTCCTGTATTCTCCTGTGCCACATATAAAGCATCCATTGTTCTTTTTTCAACTAACATCTGATACTCTGAAAAGTATTTCATATATTTATTTTAGCATACTTATATTCATTCTTTATCACTCATCTCTTCTCTGTAAAAAAGGAGAACAATATGTAGAAAGGCTGATAGAATATCAGTAATACATTGTAAGCTATTTTATTAAATACTTCAATTACCTTTCTTTCCATTGTTCTCCTTCACTATTTATTTCAAATCTTCAAATAACTCCTTCTGATACACCCCAGCTTCTATCAGTTTTGCAAATGACTTCACTACATAGTCTTTATCCTCTTTATAGGTTACTCCGAACCACTTATCATTCGTATCTAACACTTTTACAGAAACTCTGCCCGCCTGAAGAAGTTCGTCTATATAGATTGGCAGTAAATATTCTGCTTTCAGAATATCTTTGTCTCCCATGTTAGCAAAGAACTCTTTAAATCCATCTTCTAAAGTCTGCATGAATTCCGGTGTAAGTCCCCACATATTCATGGATGCGTAGGATTCAGCATTAATTGAAGTGAGCTGTCCATCGTTATCTACTGCCGCACCCGCTGGAGTCTTAACAATATTGGAGGTTTCATGTACTGCTGTAAGATAACCTTCCTCATTTGTCTCGCAGATACCTCTGGTAACAGCACCATTCTCACTTAACGTATTCTTTAAAATGAAACCTGCCATACAGAACTGATTAGCTTTCTCTGGTGTATAACCCACAAGAAAATCATGAAGCTTAACAAATGCTTCTTTTCCATAGTAGTCATCTGCATTGATAACTGCAAATGGCTCATGCAGAACATCTTTACAAACAAGAACAGCCT
>ADJS01013361.1_pt1 | contig 13868 bp, 10 predicted proteins | sample 268128 | NCBI WGS metagenome assembly ADJS01 (sample SAMN00007486, study PRJNA43253) | human gut metagenome | isolation source: feces sample TS28 | reverse complement strand
GGGGACATTCAGCAGACCGAGGCCGAGCTTTCCCGTGTGTCCGATCTGATGGCCGCCGTGGTGCAGTACGCCAAGACCCGCCCCGCGTTCGATGGGTACAAGGCCGCCAAGTACAGCCGGAAATATCTTGCCGAGCATGAGGCGGAGCTGGCGGACTACCGGGCGGCCAAGGCGACAATGGCCGAGCTGCTGGGCGGCGAGAAGCTCCCCAAAATGGATGTACTAAAAGAAAAACGCCGCCAACTGGCAGCGCGGAAAAAAGCTCTTTATTTGGAATACCGTAAGGCCCAGCAGGATATGCGGGAGCTGGTGGCGGTCAAGGGCAGCGTGGATCATCTGCGCGGGCTGACGGACAACCAGCGCAATAAGGAGCAGGCCCGTTAGGGACGGCGACGCAGACAACATTTCTTCTGGTCACGGTGTCCAGAAGTCCAGCGGGTTTGGGGGCACCCCAACAAGCATTTCCGCAGCGCGGAAATTGCAAGTGTCAATACACTTGCCTTGCTTGCCGTTAGTGCGCTGCCCCAAAACTGGCGCAAATAGGGTTTGGTTGCAACTCTGTTGCTGTTTGGTGCATCTTGAGTCGCTCTGTCTTGAAAAACTGATTTGCCTTTTATAAAATACACATAGGGGGAGGGGTGAAAATTGAAAGTAGCAATTAACATACAGGCTGATATTCAAGAAATTGAAGTCATCATAAATTGTATGGCCGAAGATGAAAATGTTCAAAGAATTGTATCTGCATTGGATTCTCTCAACACAAAATTGTGCTGTCGGCGGCAAGGAGAACTTTTTCAAATTGCTTTGAATGATATTTTGTATATCGAGTCGGTGGATCGCAAGACATTCATTTATACCGAGCAACAGATATACGAAACGGATAAGCGACTGTATGAGTTAGAAAACCATTTGAAAAACAGATCTTTTTTCCGAGCATCGAAGGCAGTTATTATCAATTTGAGACGGACAAAATCCATTCGGCCAGAAATTGGTGCCAGGCTCTTGCTTACTATGGATAACGGAGAAAAAGTTATTGTATCACGGCAATATTCAAGCAATATAAAGACAGCATTGGGGGTTATGTAGGTGAATAACTATCGCTCAATTATTTGGCGCTTTTTTACGGCGTTCTTTTTTATCTTTGGCCTGCTCCAAACTTTGTTCTTTGCACGGGCCATCTTTCCTCAATTTCGTGCAAGTGGATTGAATACACCTCAAACCTTACTTTGCATGGTTTCCGCTATTATTTTGTCCGCTTTATACTCTATGATCTGCGTAGATGGCCAGGAAAGTTTGTATGCCATAAAATCCCGCCTTATAATTTGCGGCATCCCTTGTGTGCTCATTTGCAGCGTTCTGTCAGTTAATTATGGGCTACCATCTCTAATTCTTGATCTTCTTGGAATTGCAGATCGTGGTACGGGAATTTCTATTTGGCTAATTGCTGTCATTCTTTCCAGTGCAGTTTTGATACTCGCTCTTTATCTCCTTGAACGGCACTATCGTCGAGTTGGCGAAAAATACGATAGCGCACTTTCTCAGTACAAAACCCGGGAAGAAGCAATACCTGCCGAATAAAGTGAGGAGCGAGGTTAGTATGGATATTCTACTTTATTTTGGAGGGCCTGCTCTCATCGCCTTTCTTATTCAATTCCTTGTTGGATGTAGAACACAACACAAAATTTTACGATATATTCCGATCTATTGTTTTGTTATAACACTTGCCTTTGCTATCATTGCCCTAACATCGGATTCAGGTTTTTTCCTTGGTGGTAATGTTATTGCTGCTCTTGTGTGGTGTATAATTGGTGTCTGCTTTCTGATAGGGTATGCTCTGGCTATCTTTATTTATAAACATAGAAAATGATTGCGTGTAACTGAAGTTTAGCCGCTGTCATACAACTGTAAACGGCGGTTTTGATCAATTAAATCAAAGCCGCCGTTTTCTTTGAAAATATGATTTCTGTGTTCATATTCATACCCAGAATACCCCGACGGCGGGTACGAACTTTTTTTGACTGGTGCAGATCACAGGAGAAATAGAATAGTAAAGTAGACACGGCAAAATAACCTCCCATCGGTTGCCGTGTCCCTGCAAGTCGTCATTGGTTTGTGTTAACGCAAAGAAACGGCGGCCCTGAGTCCATCAAAACCGCCGACAGAATAATGAGCTAAATGTGCGCAGGAAATCATCTGCCCCGTCCAACGATTTTTTTCTTTCCCCGGACGGGGCAGTATTTGATAGTAGTTTTGTTTCTCCTCAAATGGCAATTAAGCAGCCAATTAAACGTTTGTAATATTACTGTGCAAACTGACTCATATACAATGCTTCGTATTTTCCATGTTGTGCCATTAACTCTTCGTGGCTGCCATGCTCAAGAATATCACCATGTTCCATGTAAAGGATCATGTCAGCATCCCGAATCGTAGAAAGCCGATGGGCAATCACAAAAGAAGTACGTCCGTGCATCAATTTTGCAAGTGCTTTTTGGATAAGCTGCTCCGTATGCGTGTCCACGTTGCTGGTGGCCTCGTCCAAGATCATGATTTCCGGGTCAGACGCCATCGCTCGGGCGATGGTCAGCAGTTGGCGTTGACCTTGTGAGATATTTTCCGCCCCTGTGGAAAGTTCAAAATCATAACCGCCTGGCAGGGTCTTGATGAAGCTGTCCACACTGGCGGATCGTGCGGCGGCGATGATTTTTTCCTCCGGCAGATTGTCCTGCGCGTAAGCTATGTTGTCCCGGATGCTGCCTTCAAAGAGCCAGGCATCCTGGAGCACCATGCCAAAGCGATCCCGTAGCTCGTGACGGGTCATTTCCTTGGTGTCTACCCCGTCCACTAAAATACTACCGCCGTCCACATCGTAGAACCGCATGAGCAGATTGATGAGGGTGGTTTTGCCAGCCCCGGTGGGGCCCACGATGGCCACTTTCTGACCGGACTTCACCGTGATGTTCACATCATGCATCAGCTGGTGCTCCGGGGAGTAACCGAAGGACACATGGCGAAATTCCACCGCGCCCGTGCTGACCTGAGGCATCAGTCCGGGAACAGGGTCTGGTGTCTCTTCCGAGGCATCCAGCAGAGCGAAAATGCGCCTTGCGGCAGCGGACGCTGCGCTGAAACTGCCCGCCATCCCCGCAATGCTGGTGAAGGGCTGGGAGAACTGCTTGGTATACTGGAGCATGGCTTGCACGTCGCCGATCCGCATCTCACCACGCAATACGGACAGACATCCCAGCAGGGCGCTGACAGCGTAGCCAAGGTTATTTACCAGGTCGGTGATTGGAGTGACCTTACCAGATGCAATCTCGGCACTCTGAGCGGTACGCTGGAGTTCCCCATTGATTCGATCAAACTCCTCTTTTGCTCGATCCGTGTAGTTGAACACCGACACCAGCTCCTGCCCTTGGTACACCTCCTCGATGTAGCCGTTGAGCTGTCCCAGGAGTTCCTGCTGCCGGGCGTAGTGTATGGCTCCCGTTTTCATAACGCCTAGAGAGGCCAGCAGAGACACCGGCACCATAACCACTGCGATGGCCGCCAGTATAGGACTGGTTGTGAACATCATCACCAGGATACCCACAGCGGTGACCACCTGGGTGACGATTTGGGTCAGGTTCTGGCTCAGGGCGTTGTTCACCGTGTCCACATCGTTGGTGATGGTGCTGAGGATTTCCCCCTGGGTATGAGAGTCGTAATAGTCCAGCTTCAGGTGGTGCATCTTCCGGTCAATATCACCCCGCAGAGTCTCCATAACGCAGGCGGTCAGCTTAGTCATGCTGAAGCTTTGGAGAATGGCGAAAAGCTGGGCCACAAGATAAAGGGCTATCAGCGTCACGAGCAGCCAGACGATCGTTTCCCAGTCGAAGGAGCCGCTTGCCACGCCATCGTACAGTTCCGAGGTGATGCCGCCCGTCACCGCTGGGGTCAAAACGGTAAACAGGGTACTCAGGACAGCGGCGATCATCACTAGAATCAGGCGGAGCTTGTACCGTCCCAGATAGTGGAACAGCCGTTTAAACGCATTCCAGTTCATGTTTCACTTCCTCCTCTCCCAGCTGCAATTCAGCAATCTCCCGGTAGAGCGGACATGTATGTAGCAGTTCCCGGTGCTTGCCTCTCCCCACGATCTGTCCGTCCTCCATCACCAAGATACGGTCAGCATCCAGGATAGAACCCACCCGCTGAGCCACAATGAGCATGGTGGAATCCCCCATGCTCTCCCGCAGGCGCATGCGGAGTGTTTTATCTGTTTTCACATCCAAGGCGGAAAAGCTGTCATCAAACAGGTAGATTTCTGGTTTTTTTACGACAGCCCGAGCAATAGCCATGCGTTGGCGCTGGCCGCCGGACAAATTGGTGCCGCCTTGAGCGATTTCGGCGTGGTAGCCGTCCGGCTTCTGTTCGATGAACTCGTCGGCGCAGGCGATGTAGGCCGCTTGCCGCCACTGTTCCTCACTGCTGTCCTGATCTCCAAAGCGCAGGTTGGAGGCCACGTCTCCGGAAAAGAGTACATTCTTCTGGGGGATATAGCCGATCAGATCCCGCAGCTCGTTCAATTTATATTGTTTTACATTCATATCGTCCACATAGACATGGCCTACCGTGGCGTCGTAAAGCCGCGGGATCAACTTGAGGATGCTGGACTTGCCGCAACCGGTGCGCCCGATAATGGCGGTGACCTCCCCGGCCCGGCACTCGAAGCTAACATCCTTCAGCACTGGTTCGTCCGCCCCAGGATAGGTAAAGGTCACATGGTCAAAGGCCACACAGGCGCGGCCTTTGCGCAAGGCGGCACTGTATCTGCCGTCCTTGATGGAACTCTCGGTATTCAGCACTTCTGCGATGCGCTTAGCGCAGGCATAGGACACAGGAAAGAGCATAATGACCAATGCCAGCATCATGATAGCGGCAAGGATCATGCTGATATACTGGCTGTTGGCCACCAGGTCACCCACTGCCATCTCCCCGGCGGACACATACCAGGAACCCATTCCCATGACCGCTGCTGTAGTCACACCAAAGATCACCTGAATCACCGGCATCAGCAGTGCGGTCACCCGCCCAGAGAGAATGGTCATGGAGGCCAGTTCTCCATTGGCTTGGGAAAACCTTTCCATTTCTTTCCCTTGCCGATTGAAAGCCCGAATCACCCGTACCCCCTCCAGTGTTTCCAGAAAGATCTTGTTCAGTCGGTCAATCCGCTGCCGCAGGGTCACCGAGTAGCGGGAAACAAAAATCAGAATGACACCTACGCCAATGATGAGGGCGGGAATGGCCAAGCTCAGCACGGAACTGAGTTCGCCGCCGGTCAGAGAAGAGAGTACCAGCCCAGCCACCGCCATCAGCGGTGCAGTCACCCCCAGCCGCAACAGCAATGAGAGAAACATTTGGATGTTGGTCACATCGGAGGTACTGCGGGTCACTAGACTAGCGGTGCCAAACCGCTCCATTTCAGCGGCGGAAAAATCTTGCACCTGATGGAATATCTCACGCCGCAAATCAGCGGCAAATTTAGTGGACACCTTGGCGGACAGCACCGTGGCTGCCATGTTGAAAAGACAGCCCAGAATGGCCAGGGTTGCCATCACCGCCGCAATGATTAGGATGGTGTTTCGGTTTTCTCCGGCCACTCCGATGTCAATCATACTGGCCAGGGCAGTAGGCAGCAGCATGGCTGTCACAGCGGAGAGCAGCATCAGCGCCAAGAGGGCGGCCACATGCTTTCCGCTGAGTTTTACACGGGAAAAAATCGTACCCATAGTTTTCCTTTCTGCTCGTCGTACTCGCATTTTAGCTTGACAGGGCAAATAACAAATGATAGTATAAATGAAGCGATAGTATCATAGATGCTAGAATATCACAGAAGCAGGCGTTGTCAATAGTCCGAGCGAAAGTGGAACAAATGACAATCCTTGTTTCAATGATACGCAATTAAAGGAGACGTTTCTTATGCGAAGGACAACGGCTACAACAGACTATCTGAAAGAATGTATGGGTACAGCGTTGCTGGAACTAATGAAAGAAAAACCCATTGAAAAAATCAGTATTGAGGAGATGACTGCCAAGGCAGATGTAGGTCGCTCCACTTATTTCCGTTATTTCAAAAGTAAAGATGAAGTTCTGTCTTTCAAAATCACATGTCTGTGGAAGCGCTTTTCCGACGAACACGGTGCTACCAACTTCGCCACTGGTAGTTATGACGGCATCAGGCTGTTTTTTGAATTTTGCCTTTCCACTCGTCCTATTTGTGATCTGCTCTACTCAGCTGATCGCCAATATGTGATTCTAAACTTCTATTTACAAGAAGCGGCATCCATTGTCGCTAATGCCGATGCCAAAACGCACTACTTTATCCAATTTATTACATATGGATTGTTTGGGCTTATGAATGCGTGGGTATTACGAGGCTATAAAGAAACCCCACAGGAAATGGCACAAATAGTTTGCGATTGGGAAGCATCTTCGGAGGAGAAATAGCATAGAGGGGGGTAAACATATGGGGAAAATCATTCGACGCATTCTAACAATTATTCCAGCGGTGGCTTTACAATCGCTCTGGCTTTTGCTGTTGATGAAATGGCTGACCCCTTACGCACCGATTATTGTGTCACTGCTTTCCGTTGCAGCGTTTTTCTTGGTGGTATTTATTATTATAAAGAGAGATGAAACCGCTTATAAATTGCTTTGGCTGCTGGTTATTCTGTCACTACCTTTGGTAGGAGCGTTACTATATCTGCTCTTTGGAAATAAACGGACGGCCCGCCCTCTAAAAAGGCGCTTGCAGCAAGTTCAAAAGAGTTGCAATCCGCAGCCTCTTCCAATAAAAGAAGCGCCCTTTGACGGCGAAAAACGCATGGGGCAAACAGTGCGGTGGCTGGAAGAAAAAACGCAATATCCGATGTGTGCAGTTGAGCAGGTTCGTTACTATCCGTTGGGCGATAATATGTTCCCTGATATGCTTGCCGATTTGAAAAATGCAAGAAACTCGATTTACGTAGAATACTTCATTATTGAGCCGGGGCATATGTGGGACGCAATCGTGAACGAACTGGAAGTAAAAATGGAGCAGGGCGTTGATGTACGTGTGATATACGATGATCTTGGCAGTATTTCTTCGTTCAATTTCAGTAATGTCCGTGAACTGAAAAAGAAAGGCATTCCATGTATTCCTTTTAATCCTTTCCTTGCCTTAAAAGGAACTGCAAACTATCGCGATCATCGCAAAATGCTGATTATTGACAACGAAGTTGCTTATAGCGGAGGTATCAACTTAGCAGATCGGTATATCAATTTGGAACATCCCTATGGACACTGGAAGGACACAGGCTTTCGGATTACTGGTGAGCCAGTAAAAAATTTTACCCATATGTTCTTGACCTTTTGGAACGCATTTTCGCTGGAAAAAGAAGCAGGACAGCTTGCAATGCCCACATATCCCAAAAGGTATCCTGCGCCGCCGCACACATTTGATGGTTATGTGCTTAGTTACTACGATTCGCCCCTTAACCATGAAGCTACCAGTAATCAGCTCTTTATTGACTTGCTTTCTCAAAGCACGGATTACGCATGGTTTTTTACACCGTATCTTATGCTTGGCGATGACTTGATGGATGCAATGATTTCCGCTGCTCAACGTGGTGTAGACGTGCGGATCATTATGCCCGGCATCCCTGATAAGAAGCTGATTTTCCGTATGTCTCGGAGCTTTTATCAGGTGTTGCTGACTGGCGGCATCAAGATTTATGAGTATACTCCCGGCTTCGTTCATGCAAAGAGCTTTGTATCAGACGACAAAGTTGCGACGATAGGAACTGTCAATCTGGACTACCGCAGTCTCTTTCTCCACTTTGAAAACAATTCGTTCTTTTATCGTTCCAGTATTATTGCAGCAATAAAGGACGATTTCATCGCTACACAGGCAAAATGTAAAGAGGTAAAGCCCTATGATATGAAACATTATTCGCGCCGCTGGGTCGTAGATGGTGTCCTTCGTATTTTCGCACCGCTATGTTGAGGTTTTTATGAAGCATTTTCTTATGTGTCTGCTATATATCGCGGCGTTAGGGGTTCTCTCCTTTGTAGTGGGGCGCTTGATCCCGAAGCATTGGTTTCACGCCGATCGTTTTCCTTGGGTCTGCCACCCGGCAGAGCAAAAACTATGGAAGCGGCTTCATGTTCGGAAATGGCAGGCAAAGATCCCCGATATGAGCCGCATATTCGTTAAAATCATGCCGGAAAAGAAACTGACAAAGGAAAACTATGAGAACTTGCCGCGCATGATAGAAGAAACTTGCGTGGCAGAGTGGACACATATTCTGTTGTCTATCGCCGGTCTTGGACTGCTGAAAATATGGTCCGGTGTTGGCGGGGTATGTATAACGATTATCTACATTGTGCTGGGTAATTTGCCGTTTATTGTTGTCCAGCGCTATAATCGCCCACGCCTGCAAAAGCTGTTTGCTATGCAGCAAAGGAAAAAATAGGAGATTCAAATGCAAACACTAATTCTAAGCTGCAACACTGGCGCAGGGCATAACTCCTGTGCGCAAGCAGTTCAGGAAGCCTACCACTCTCGCGGAGAAATCTGCAATATTATAGATTCTTTGCAGTTTATTTCAGAAAAAGCATCCACGTTTATTTCTAATTGGCATACCCGAATTTACCGCCATGCTCCAAGGCTTTTTGATGCTGGGTATCAGCGTGCGGAATCTCACGAAGATATTTTTTGTGAGGGAACGCCGATCTATAAGCTACTTTCCTCCGGCGCAGAGCGGATGTATCAATACATCCGCTCTGCAGGCTACGATAATATTATCTGTACTCATGTATTCCCAGCCTTGGCGTTGACAGAAATGCGCCGACAGCACCCATGCTTACAGCTTGTAACGAGCCACATTTCTACAGACTATACCTGCGCTCCCTGCACAGCGGATTCTGCGCTGGACTGGTATTTCATTCCGTCCACTTCGCTGTTAGGTGAGTTTGAACAATGTGGACTTCAACCTCAAAAGCTGATCGCCAGTGGAATCCCTGTGCGGCAGCAATTCTACCAGCGTGTGTCACAAGAAGCAGGAAAAGCCAACGCCGGAATCTCTCCTGCTCATCAGCATATTTTAATGATGTGCGGTAGCATGGGCTGCGGTCCAATGGAGGAGATTATATCGTATCTCTGCCCTTACCTCACAACAGAACAAGAACTTAGTGTTGTATGCGGCACAAATGATGATTTACGCAAAAAACTCCAAAAAAGAACAGAAAAGTATTCTCAAGTTCATGTTCTGGGAACCGTCAATAATGTGCCGCAGCTCATGCAAGCCTCAGACCTATTCCTGACAAAGCCCGGAGGTCTAAGTACATCTGAGGCAATGGCGGCAGAGTTACCAATGGTGCTTATCGATGCAGTGGCTGGCTGCGAGACACATAATCTGAATTTTTTTCTGCGTAATGGAATGGCCGTCACAGCCAATACGCCAAAAGCAATCGCAGACACCACAATAAAAACGCTAAATGCCCCAGTGCTTCTTTCTAAAATGCGCGCGGCAATGCGGTCGCAGACGGAATGTACGGCAGCCGATAAAATCTATGAATGGATATACAGTCATGCAAAGTAATCATATAAAGCCGGAAGTTAATTACCGTGAGTTCCGCATCCATAAACTTAATACACCTGAATTTTCTCACGTCAGGCTATTGCTTTACTGGCCAATTTTCGGCTTGCTGTTTTTGTTTCTTGAGCGGTTGCAACCGCAACGAAATTACTATCCCGTCTATTGTGGACTCGATGATATAATACCATTTTGTGAATGGGCGTTGATTCCGTATCTATTTTGGTTTGTCTTTCTAATCGGTACGTTGGTTTATACTTTTTTCGTCGATGTACCTGCATTTCGGCGTATGATGTATTTTGTGATAGTCACCTATACGATCACGGTTTTGATTTACCTGTTCTTTCCAACCTGCCAAAATTTGCGGCCAGAAGCATTTGTACGCAATAATCTACTTACACGCTTTATTGAATTATTTTATAGTTTCGATACCAATACAAATGTTTGCCCCTCACTTCATGTAATAGGCTCCGTTGCCGCGATGTTTGGGTTATGGGATTGCAAGGCGCTCCAAAGCGTCGGATGGAAAATCGCTGCTACATCAATCGCCGTGTGTATCAGTCTCTCCACCGTTTTTATGAAACAGCATTCTATCATGGATGTTCTCGCTGCATTGCCAGTCTGTTTCTTTGGTTGGTGGATTGCCTATAAGATACTCCCCAATAATAAAACAAACCGATTTCTTACGAGGATGTAATCATGGATAAATCCTACAAAAAACCGCTTCTACTAATCACGTTTGGGGTGATCTTATTTGCGGCATTCAACAATCTAAACTATGTTGCCAACTTTCTAAAATCGTGTATTGGCTTGCTCGCTCCGATTTTATCAGGCCTTTTGCTGGCCTTTGTTCTGAGTGTACCCGTGCGCGGACTGGCAAAGAGGCTTCGACGAAAGCTGACTAAAGCTACAGATCGGCAAATAGACATGATAAGCCTGTTACTGACGCTGATATGTGTTATTGCGATTATTGCTCTTCTGTGTGTAATTGCGATTCCACAGCTCACTGCATCTGTAAAAAGCATTGCTGCTCTTGTTCAAGAAAAATGGCCTGACTGGGTCGGCTTATTGCAAAGATACGGCATTGACACAGAGAAACTGTCGGCACATTTTGCTACGCTCGATTGGAAATCTATTCTGCAAAGCATTTCGAGCGAAATGAACACAGTGATTTCCTCAGTTGCCAATGTTGCTGGCTCTACGGTATCTGCGATTGCTGATGTTGCAATTTCACTTGTGATCACATTCTATGTGCTAATTGGATGGCGTGAATTGAGCAGTCAAAGCAAACGGGCACTGTATGCCTACTGTAAGGAATCCGTTGCAGATAGAATTTGCCATATTTCGAAACTTGCACATGACACCTATGCGAAGTTTCTTTCTGGTCAGTGTGTCGAGGTTATGATTCTTGGAACATTGATCTTTCTTTCGCTTTCTGTTGCAGGGATTCCATATGCGGGGCTAACAGCCGTTTTAACTGCCGCCTTTGCATTCGTTCCTTATATTGGAGCATTTCTCTCCTGCGCTTTCGGCATTTTATTTACTTTATTGGCGGCTCCGAACAAGGCGCTCCTATGCTTTATCGTCTATCAGGCAACTCAGTTTGTTGAAAATCAGTTCATCTATCCTCACGTCGTGGGAAACAGTGTAGGACTATCCCCGTTCTGGACGTTGTTGGCGGTTTTGCTGGGCGGTAAACTGTTCGGTGTCCTTGGCATGATCTTCTTTATTCCGTTAATGGCTCTTGTATCTCAGCTTCTACACGAATCAATCGAACGGCGGCTGCATACCCGCAAACCGGAGCTGTCCAATGTACAAAGCAACTCAGACGAGAATGATAGTCCTCATAAATAAGTCAATTTTGCAGATAAAATTAGCAACTCAGGAAAAAATGATTTGCTTGGAGAAATCGAATCAAACATGAAAAAAACCTTTCGCATAAAATGCTTCAAACTAGTTTTAGGTGTGTCATTATGCTTTTTGATATATCTACTTGTTTCTTTAATTATTCCTCCGCTGATTGGAACACATGAAAAGAGTGATACGCAGGCAGAAGTATCCATAACAACGTCTGAACGAGTTTGCTTGATTGACAATAACGAGGATGCACTTCTTTGGAGGCTGAGGCTCATTCGTTCGGCACAGGAAGAAATCATTCTCTCAACCTTTGACTTCCGCGCCGACAGCAGTGGAACAGATGTGATCGCGGCGCTTTGGGGCGCGGCAGAGCGCGGCGTACAAGTACGGCTCATTATTGACGGAATCAATGCGCAACTGCATTTAAGCGGCAGTGATGTGTTTCAGGCATTGGCAGCGCACGACAATGTGGAGGTCAAATTCTACAACCCTATTCGGCTGACGCAACTTTGGACGGTCAATTATCGCTGCCACGATAAATACTTGATTATCGACCGATCTACATATCTTATGGGTGGGCGGAACACCAGCGACTTATTCCTTGGGAGTGGGGGTACGTCACGTCAGAACATAGATCGTGATATAGTCGTATACAACGGCGGTTTCACAACAGCGTCCGCTAATACCTTGTTAGAATATTTTGATAGGATATGGTTACTTGATACCAACCGTGCATTCCACGCAGAGGCTGAGAATCACAGGGTTAAAAAAGCTACTGCCATTCTTGCAAGACGTTGGACTGAGATCAATGACGCAAAACAGTTAACAGCGATTAACTGGGAGACAGAAACGCTCCAGACAAATGAAGTCGCACTTTTAAGTGGTGATTGCACTGCGTGGAATAAGGAGCCGATGCTTCTGAATACCTTGACAACGCTGATGCAGAAGGGTGAACAAAATATTGTGTTGCAAACCCCATACATGATCTGCAACCAAGCTATGTATAATGCACTCAAAAAGGTCACCGACAATGTACAGGTACAGGTCATTACCAACGCGCCGCAGAGTGGAGCAAATCCGTGGGGCTGCGCTGATTATCTCAATCATAGGGATGATATTTTAGAAACGGGTGTTGATATATGTGAGTGGAACGGCAGCTTCTCCATGCACACTAAAACGATTCTGATTGATGATCGAATTAGCATCATCGGATCATTTAACTGGGATATGCGTAGTGCCTATCTGGATACGGAAATGATGCTGTTGATAGACTGTCCTGCACTAAATGCTATACTTCGGGATGAAGCACAGCAGATGATGTACGAGGGCAAAACCATATCACCAGACGGAGTGACAGTTACGGGAGAATTGTATATAACACCAAAAGTTTCAGCTACCAAACAAGTCCTTCAATCGCTGTTGCGTATTATTGTACGCCCGTTTCGATATGTTCTATAAAGTGCGCATTTCATGTATTCACATACGATACATGCTTCGTCAAAAAAACGCCATCTCGTAATTTCACGAGATGGCGTTTTTGCATTATTCAGATATTTGCAAGAGGTCACGCCGCTTAGCGCTTCCTCTAATATGAATTATTTAAGCTACTGCATTGAATAATCAAGACATATTTCAAAAGAAAGGGGAACAGTAGAATGTAATAGGGTGATTGAAAATGTCTAAAAGAGCAAAAAAAGAAAAGCGCCCTGTTGCGAAAATCGACTTCAAGCCGTATGGTGCAGCAATCAAAGCTGGGCGCACAAAGCAGAAAGAATCCCGGAATAAGGCGGCCGACGCGCTGTTTATTTCGCCGCGCTATCTTGCCAACATCGAAAATAAGGGGCAGCATCCCAGCGTACAGGTATTCTTAGAACTGATGTCCCGCTATCATATCTCTGTGGATCAGATTCTTCATGGTGAAACTATGGAGGGCAAGTCCACGGAGCGGATGCAGTTTGAAACGCTGTTGGATGAGCTGACGGACGCTGAAATCAAAATCCTCACAGCAACCGCGCAAGCGTTGCTGGACGCAAGGACGGACAACGAGGGAGAAAATTGAATACGGTATAAGGAACGCTATGAACAGGTGGTTCATGGCGTTTTTCTTTTGAAAAAGTTTGCCTGCGGTTTGCCAAATTGCGGCTGTGCCGCCGTTGTAGTAGTGAGGGAGATACCGTAGCAAGCATAGGGAGTGTAGCCACACTCCCGAAAAAGCACCTGTTTGTGCTTTGCTTGTTGGGATAATCCCAAACCCTTATTCGGAGCGGAAAGGACGGTGAACAAATGGCAAACCGAACGCGGAATATCGTGCTGCGCGTTCCTGTGACTGCCGAGGAACGGGCAATGATCGAGCGTAAAATGCAGCAGATGGGAACGGGCTGTTTTTCCGTTTATGCG
>ADJS01014367.1_pt1 | contig 13957 bp, 10 predicted proteins | sample 268128 | NCBI WGS metagenome assembly ADJS01 (sample SAMN00007486, study PRJNA43253) | human gut metagenome | isolation source: feces sample TS28 | reverse complement strand
AAATATGGCGGTATAGCTCAGTTGGCTAGAGCATTCGGTTCATACCCGAAGTGTCACCGGTTCAAATCCAGTTACCGCTACCACGTTACAGAGTTTCGCTAAGATAAGGGGGACGGTCGTCCGCAGTAGTGGATGATGGATGTCGGAGGTTTTAGCGAAGCTCTGTGTTTTTGAGGCCCGTTGGTCAAGCGGTTAAGACACGGCCCTTTCACGGCTGTAACATGGGTTCGATTCCCGTACGGGTCACCAAAAAGCTTCTGATTGAAAAATCAGGAGCTTTTTTCTTTTTGTTTTTTCTACACAACAAAACCCCGCCGTCTGCATCACGCGGACGGCGGGGTTTTCAACATTTTATGAGTGCTTTGTGGAAAAGTTCAGGCTCAGCCCTTCTTGTGGGTGGGAACCATAACTTCCAGGCCGCCCATGTAGGGCTGCAGCACCTTGGGGATGGTCACGGAGCCATCGGCCTGCAGATGATTCTCCAGGAAGGCGATCAGCATACGCGGAGGAGCCACGCAGGTGTTGTTCAGGGTGTGGGCCAGATAGCTCTTGCCATCCTTGCCCTTGACGCGGATGTGCAGGCGGCGTGCCTGTGCATCGCCCAGGTTGGAGCAGGAGCAGACCTCAAAGTACTTCTGCTGGCGGGGGCTCCAGGCCTCGATATCACAGCTCTTGACCTTCAGGTCAGCCAGATCGCCGGAGCAGCAGTTCAGCTGGCGCACGGGGATCTCCATGCTGCGGAACAGCTCCACGGAGTTCTTCCAGAGCTTCTCATACCAGTCGGCGCTCTCCTCGGGGCGGCAGACCACGATCATCTCCTGCTTCTCGAACTGATGGATGCGGTAGATGCCGCGCTCCTCGATGCCGTGTGCGCCCTTCTCCTTGCGGAAGCAGGGGCTGTAGGAGGTCAGGGTCAGGGGCAGAGTGGCCTCGTCCAGGGTCTGGTCGATGAAGCGGCCGATCATGGTGTGCTCACTGGTACCGATCAGGTACAGATCCTCGCCCTCGATCTTGTACATCATGGCATCCATTTCGGGGAAGGACATCACGCCCTGCACCACGTTGCCGTGCATCATAAAGGGAGGAATGACATAGGTGAAGCCCTTGTCGATCATAAAGTCGCGGGCATAAGCCAGCACAGCCTCATGCAGGCGGGCAATGTTGCCCAGCAGGTAGTAGAAGCCATTGCCGGCAACGCGGCCAGCAGCGTCCATATCGATGCCGTCAAAGCTCTCCATGATCTCGGTGTGGTACGGGATGGGGAAATCAGGCACCACAGGCTCGCCAAAGCGCTGAGCCTCCACGTTGTAGGTGTCATCGGGGCCGATGGGCACACTGGGGTCGATCATCTGGGGGATGGTGTACATGATCTCCTGGATGCGGTCAGCCAGCTTGGCTTCCTCGGCTTCCAGCTCTGCCATCTTATCCGCGTCGGCCTTGACGGCGGCGTTGTTGGCATCGATCTGTGCCTGCAGCTGGGCCTTCTGGGCCTCATCGGTGCACTTCTTCAGCTGACCGAACAGGGGGCCGTTGGCCTTGCTCAGCTTGTTGCGGGCAGCCTTCAGGCTTTCAACTTCCTTCAGGCACTCGCGGTACTTTGCGTCCTTCTCGATGACTTCATCCACCAGAGGGAGCTTGGCATCCTGGAACTTCTTCTTGATGTTTTCCTTGACAGCATCCGGGTTGTCACGGACAAATTTGATATCAAGCATGATTTACTCTCCTTACTCTATTTCGGTTCGCATGGGGCGGGTAAGCCCTTTCCCATGCCGTTCAAAGGCGGCGTGCGCCTTAGATCGCTATGTTTTTCTTCTCGGGCAGGCTTGCCTTCGTACAACCTCTCAGTCGGGCTTACGCCCGCCAGCTCCCCTAGTAGGGGAGCCTCTGGCGTATACGAAAAGCTTCCATCGGCTGCCAAGGCCTCTCCTACTGGGCAACAACAATGACGGAGAGGTTTAATCCTCAACCTGATATTGCCCTAATAAGTTTGCAAAAGCCTTCAGCTGCTCATCCGAGTAGAAATGGACGGTCAGCTTGCCCTTGCCATCGTGGTAGGCCACATTGACCTCACTGCCCAGCGCCTGCTTCAGGCTCTCCTCCACCTCCACAGGCAGGGTGCCGCGCGGGGCGGGCTCCACAGGCTCTTTGGGGGGCTTGGCCAGCTTCTTGCACAGGGCCTCTGCCTGCCGGACATTCAGTTCATGGTCGGCAATGATCTGTGCCGCCTGCTCCTGCAGCTCCGGGGTGGGCAGGCCCAGCACCACCTTTGCGTGGCCCGTGGTGAGGAAACCGCCCTTCAACAGCTCCAGCACCGTTTCGGGCAGGTTGAGCAGACGCAGGCTGTTGGCCAGTGCGCTGCGGCTCTTGCCCAGTTTGCGGGCGGCCTGCTCCTGGGTCAGGTCACAGCGGGTCATCAGCTCCCGGATGCCCAGTGCTTCTTCCACCGGGTCCAGATCCTCGCGCTGAAGGTTTTCCACCAGCGCCAGCTCCATGGCCTGCTCATCTGTGACATCCTTCACGACGACGGGTGCCTCGGTCAGGCCCGCCATCCGGCAGGCACGCCAACGGCGCTCACCGGCCACGATGAGATAGCGGTCTACCCCGTGGGGCCGCACCGCGATGGGCTGCAGCAAACCGTGCTCTGAGATGCTGGCCGCCAGCTCTGCCAGCGTTTCCTCATCAAAGGTCTTGCGGGGCTGAGCCGGGTCCGGCTCGATCTCCCGCAGGGGCAGCGTCTCGATCCGATTATCGGACTCAAAGCTGGGGGCTGTGTCCTCAAACAGACTTTCCAGGCCCCGGCCCAGTCCTCCTCTTTTTTTTGCCATAGGTTACGCTTCCCCCTGCTTCACTTGTTCCAGTGCGCTTTTCTGCTCGGCGGGGGCACTGTTCCCTTTTGTGCGGCGGCGTGCCGGTTCATGCGGGCGGTTGTTCTTTACGAACTCAATGGCGAGATCCATATAGGCCTCGCTGCCCTTGCCCTTGGGCTCATAGAAATTGATGGGCTGGCCGTAGCTGGGCGCTTCCGAGATGCGGATGGTGCGCGGGATGGTGGTCTTGTAGACCTTGGTGCCAAAATACTTTTTGACCTGATCCACCACCTGCAGCGTCAGGTTGAACCGCCCGGAGAACATGGTGAACACCACGCCCTCGATGTCCAGATAGGGGTTGTACTTCTTGCGGATGGTCTTGAGGGTGCTGATGAGCTCCGACAGGCCCTCCAGTGCGTAATACTCACACTGGATAGGGATAAGCACGCTGTCGCAGGCGCACAGACCGTTCAGGGTGAGCAGATCCAGGCTGGGCGGGCAGTCCACAAAGATGAAGTCGTAGTCCTTCTGCACCGAGGCCAGCGCCTTGCGCAGGCGGCTTTCGCGGCCCGGCAGGTCGATCATCTCCAGACCCGCACCCGCAAGCCGGGTGTTGGAACCGATGACATCGGTGCGGAACTCGGTCTTGCGGATGGCATCCTTTGCCTCTGCCTCACCGATCAGCAGCTCATAAGTACCCACATCGACACTCCGCTTGGGAATGCCGTAACCGGTGGTGGTATTGCCCTGCGGGTCCAGATCGACGATGAGCGTCTTTTTGCCCAGAGCCGCAACGCAGGACGAAAGGTTCACGGCCGTGGTTGTCTTGCCCACGCCGCCTTTTTGGTTTGCAATTGCAACGATTTTAGCCACGCTCTTTGTTTCCTCCCGGGAAAATTATTTGTTCCACGTGGAACATTCGAGGCCGGGCCCCGCTGTTTTCCCGCCAGCAAAGCCCCTTTAAAGACTAGTATAGCACATCAGCGCGGCTTTTTGAACCTGTTTCCTGATTATTTTGCGTAAAAACCCTATGGAATTGCATTTTTTGTGAAAATTGCGATGCGTTTTATCTTTGCGCGGCTGCGGTTGGGATGCGCACCGTGTATTCGATATATCCGTCCCGCTCTTCCCTGTGGGCCGTGGCAGGCACACCATTGTCCGTCATCAGCCGGATGGCATGGTCGATGGTGTTGACAAAGATGCGCACATCCTTGACCATGGAGATGCGGTGTCTGCCCGGGGCGGCGGCATTGAGCACCTGTTCAATGTACAGGTCGGTCTGCCGGGCATTCATCCGCCGCTTGGCAATGGTGATAAGGGCTTCGCTCCGCCGGTTCTCGGGCAGGCGCAGGACAGCCCGGGCGTGGCGCTCGGTCAGGCCATTGTCCAGCACGAACTGCCTTTGGTCGGTGGTCAGCTGCAGCAGCCGCAGCTTGTTGGCAAGGGTGGGCTGTGCCATGCCCAGCCGCTTGGCCGCCTCGGCCTGGGTGCAATCCCAAAGGGCGATCACATCCCGCAGCCCTTGTGCCTGCTCAAAGGGGTTCAGGTCTTCCCTCTGGATGTTTTCCAGCAGACCCAGCGCCGCAGTCCGCTGGTCGCCGCAGTCGCAGAGGATGGCCGGGATGGTCTCCATCCTGGCCAGCTTGCAGGCACGGAGCCGCCGCTCCCCTGCCACCAGCTCGTAACCACCCTCGACCTTCCGCACCGAGATGGGCTGCAGCAGGCCGTTTTCCCGGATGCTCTGAGCCAGCCCCGCCAGCTCCTTTTCATCAAAAACAGTCCGAGCCTGAAACGGCGAGGGACGGATGCTTTCCACAGGCAGGGTGTAGATCTTTCCGGCAGATTTCTTCCATTCAAACATGATTCTTTCCCCTTTCGCTGAAATGTGACGCAGTTTTCCACTGTTTCCCGGGAAACGGTGGAAAACTCACTCATTGCAGTTCCAGTGTACCAGAAATCAAAAAGCCCTGCCAGAAGAATCGTTCGGCAGGGCTTGGCATTTATCTTGCGGTTTTGCGTTATTTCAGCGGAGACTTTGCGATCTTTCCACCGTTTCTGGGGTAGGCTGTCGGAGTTTGCGAAATCTTTTTGCAGAGGATGAGGGTGCGGGTATCGCCGCCCGGCAGATGCAGGGTGCGGGTCTCCTTGTACTCGCCGCCCAGCTTCCGGATGGCACCGCGGGCCGCAGCCAGCTCCTCCTCGCCGGAAGCGCCCTTCATGGCAAGGAAGCTGCCACCCACCTTGACCAGCGGTAAGCAGTACTCGGCCAGCATGGGCAGAGCCGCCACCGCACGGGCAGAGGCCAGTTCAAACTGCTCCCGCCATGCTTTGCGGGCGGCTTCCTCGGCGCGCTCCTTGGCAAACTCCACCCCGGTCAGGCCCAGCTGAGCGCAGGCATACTTCAAGAACTCCACCCGCTTGCCGGTGGGCTCCATCAGGGTCAGCTCCAGCTCGGGCTTGTAGATCTTTGTCACGATGCCCGGGAATCCGGCACCGGCACCCACGTCCACCATCTTCCCTGCCACCTCGGGCTGGCTGGCAAACAGCAGGCTGTCGAGGAAGTGCTTGTCCTCAATGCCCTCTGGGTCGGTAATGGCGGTCAGATTGACCTTCTGGTTGTAGTCCACCAGGATCTGCGCAAAGGCATCCAGCTGGTCCAGCTGGTCCCCGGTCAGCGCAATGTTCCACATGGAACATTTTTGCTCTAATCTGTTCTTGTCGATCATTTATCTGTCCCTTTTCGTTTTAGGCAATTCTTTTCTCTTTTTATCAATGGCTCCCCTATCAGGGGAGCTGTCGCCGCAGGCGACTGAGAGGTTGTACAGAGGTTCTGCTCTCCTTCGTCAACCTCTCCGTCAGTGCATCAGGTTTTCTCTCTGACTGTTAAAGCAATGCTCAGCTGCGCCACATCGGAGGGCGAAACGCCGGGGATGCGGCCCGCCTGCCCCAGATTCTTCGGGCGGATGCGGGTCAGCTTCTCACGGGCCTCCAGCGTCAGGCCGGTCAGATTCGCATACTCAAAATCTGCGGGGATCAGGGTCTTTTCGTGGCGGGCCACGTCACGGATCATCCGATCCTGCCGGGCAATGTAGCCTGCGTACTTGATCTCGGTCTCCAGCCGCTCGGCCAGCATGGGGGTAATGCCCTCGCCCCAGCCGATCACACCCGCCAACAGCGGGTAGCTGATCTCGGGGCGGCGGAGCAATTCTTCGGCAATGCCGCCCTCCGTGGCAGGGGTCAGCCCGGCTGCTTCCATGGCAGCGCGCAGGTCAGCGGTGCGCAGATGGGTCTCGTGCAGGCGGCGGCGCTCTGCTTCCAGAATGCTCTGGGTGTGCTGGTATTTTGCCCAGCGGTCATCCTGCACCAGACCATACTCCCGGCCAATGGGGGTCAGCCGCTGATCGGCGTTGTCCTGCCGCAGGGTCAGGCGGTACTCGCTCCGGCTGGTCATCATGCGGTAAGGGTCCATGACCCCCTTGGTGACAAGGTCATCCACCAGCGTACCCAGATAGCTGGTCTGACGCTCCAGGATCAGCTGGCTCTCCCCTTTTGCACTGCGGGCAGCGTTCAGACCGGCCAGCAGACCCTGCGCGGCAGCTTCCTCGTAGCCGGAGGTGCCGTTGAACTGGCCCGCGCCATACAGGCCCCGCACCACCTTGCTCTCCAGCGTGGCTTCCAGGCTGGTCGGGTCTACGCAGTCATACTCGATGGCGTAGGCCGGGCGCATGATCTCAATGTGTTCAAAGCCCTGAATGCTCCGGTAAAAGGCGTTCTGCACATCCTCAGGCAGGCTGCTGGACGCACCCTGAAGATACATCTCCTCTGTGTTCTCGCCGCAGGGCTCCACAAAGATGGGGTGCCGGTCCTTGCCCGCAAAGCGCACCACCTTGTCCTCAATGGAGGGGCAGTACCGGGGGCCAACCCCCTCGATCATGCCGCCATAGAGCGGGCTGCGCTGGATGTTGTCCAGAATGATCCGGTGGGTCTCAGGGTTGGTATAGGCGATCCAGCATTCGACCTTGTTGTGCATGGGTGCATCCGTCAGAAAGCTGAAGGGCTGCAGCTCGCTGTCCGGGTCGCCAGGCTGGCATTCCAGCTTGGAGAAGTCGATGCTTCTCCGGTGGACACGGGCAGGGGTACCGGTCTTGAACCGACGCAGGGGCAGACCGGCGGCTTTCAGGCTCTCGGTCAGGGCATTGGCAGCGTGCATCCCGTCAGGGCCGGAAGCATACCACGCATCACCGACAAAAATTTTGCCGCCCAGGTTGGTGCCCGTGGCAATGACCACACACTTTGCGCTGTACTCCCCGTTCAGCTGGGTCACAACGCCCTTGACATGGCCGTTTTCCACCTCAATGCCCACCACCTCGGCCTGATGGATGGCAAGGCCAGGTGTGAGCTCAAGGGCGTGCTTCATATATTCGTGGTAGCGCTTGCGGTCGGTCTGAACGCGCAGGGCATGAACGGCAGGGCCTTTGCCCTTGTTCAGCATCCGGCTCTGCAGGTAGGTGGCATCCGCCGCAAGGCCCATCACACCGCCCAGCGCATCCAATTCGCGTACCAGCGTTCCTTTTGCAGTTCCGCCAATGCTGGGATTGCAGGGCATGTTGCCAATGGCATCCAGGCTCATGGTAAACACCGCCGTTTTGGCACCCAGCGTGGCGGCAGCGTGGGCCGCTTCAATGCCAGCGTGGCCCGCGCCTATTACGATCACATCATAATCTCCTAAATGGTTCATAACTTTTTCGGATTCCCTCTATTGTCAATGGAACAATCGAAACTGTACCTACACAGCCCGTCGCGCAGCGACTTCAAATCGGTGGAAAGCAAAAATGCGGTTAAGAGATCTTCGCGCGGGAGCGCGAATCTCCAGCATTTTTGTTTGGAGCTCACTTCTTTGGGGTCACTAGGGGCGAGCAGCCCCTAGTTCGTGCCTCCCGCGCTTCGAAAGTAGCGGGTGCTTTTCTGGTTCTCTTTTGGCACGCAAAAGAGAACATTCCTCATTACTTTCCCACACAGAACCGCTCAAACACTTCATTGATGACATTCTCCGACGCATTTTCGCCGGTGAGGTCACAGAGGGCATCCAGCGCATCGTCCACACAAACCGATACGGCATCCAGCCCGAACCCGCCGCTGACCGCATCCAGCGCACCGGCCACTGCATCCCGCGCACGGGTGGCGGCGGCAAGCTGGCGCTGGCCCGAAAGGCTGGCAGCGTGGGGGTCGATGTTGTTGGTGCCCAGCAGGCGGGCAACAGCAGCAGCGATCACCCTGCGGCTCCCCTCTTCCTGACAGCAGACCGGGAGCACCATGGCAAAATCGCCTGCAATGACCTCTGCGTCAAACTGAGTGGGCTTGTCCTCTTTGTTGACCAGTGCAATGGCCGGACGACCAGCGCACCGCTGCGCCAGCGCAAGATCCTCCCGGGTCAGGGGCTCAGAGCCATCGAACACCGCCAGGATCAGCCCTGCCTCTTCCAGCTTTTTCCAGCTGCGACGGATGCCTTCGGCCTCGATCGCATCCTCTGTCTCCCGCAGACCGGCCGTGTCGAACAGGTTCAGCCGGATGTCCCCCAGACGGACGGCCTGCTCCACCACATCCCGGGTGGTGCCCGCCACGGGGGTGACGATGGCCCGGTCGAACCCGGCCAGCAGATTGAGCAGGGTGGACTTGCCCGCATTGGGCCGCCCCACGATGACACAGTCCACACCCTCCCGCAGGACAGCACCGGCATCATAATTCCGGATGAGGGTGTCCAGCTCTCCCTTCACGGCAGTCAGGGTGGATACCAACTGGGCATCCCCCAGCGCGGGAACGTCCTCCTCGGGGAAATCCACCCAGGCAGTCAGATGGGCCTGCAGGGCGGTCAGGGCATCCTTTTCAGCCCCGATCTTCTTCGCCAGCGCGCCGTTCAGGGAGGCATTGGCCAACGCCGCACCCTGTCTGCCATCGGCAGAGATCAGGTCCATAACGGCCTCGGCCTGGGTCAGCCCCAGCTTGCCGTTCAGGAAGGCACGGCGGGTGTACTCGCCGGGGGCGGCGGGGGCGGCACCGGCTGCGATGCAGCTTTCCACCAGCCGCCGGGCCACCGCACTGCCGCCGTGGCAGGAAAGCTCCACCACATCCTCGCCGGTGTAGCTGTGGGGAGCCCGGAAGAAGAGGGCCACGCCCTCGTCAAAGGCCTCCTCCCCTTCCATGAAATGCCCAAACAGGGCGGTGTAGCCCTTGGCATCTTCTACCCGCTTTGCCGGGTTGGCCGGGTGGAACACCTTTGCCGCCACGGCATAGCTCTCCGGGCCGGAAAGACGCACCACGGCAATGCCGCCTGCGCCGGGCGCGGTTGCAATGGCCGCGATCGTTGAATGTTCCATGTTGGTGCTCTCCCTCCGCTCTCAAATCAGAATTATTGTATCACGAAGCGACGAAAAAGGAAAGAGACAAAAAGCCCCCTTCCAGTTTTCCACCGGAAGGGGGCAGCATTGTGCAAAACTCAGCGGAGTTTACAGCTCGATCTTGCCAAAGCTGAAATCGGCAAAATCATCCACGCGCTCGGTGCGCTTGGGTGCCACGGGTGCGGCAGTCTCTGCGTCACGGGGAGCATAGGTGCGCTCGGGCACGCTGGAAGGACGAGGACCGCGGCTGCCTGCGGGGCGGCCATTGCGGGGACCTCCATTCCGGGGGCTGCTGCCGCGTCCGCCGCGGAAGCCGCCATTGCGGTTGCCGCCGGGGCGGCGGCCATTGCCCCGCGGGCGGCGCTCGCCATAGGTGTTGTCAGTCTGGGCATCGGGAGCAGTGGAGTAGATGACCACACGGCGGTCACGGCCCTCCCCCTTGCTCTCGCTGCGCACACCCTCCATCTTGCCGATGGCAGAGTGGATGATGCGGCGCTCGTAGGGGTTCATGGGCTCCATGGCAAAGCTGCGGCCGGTCTTGCGCACCTTGTTGCCAATGCGCTGTGCCAGCACAGTCAAGTCATTCTCACGCTTATCGCGGTAGCCGGCCACATCCAGGCCCAGCTTGATGTAATCGCCTTCCAGACGGTTGGCCACCAGACTTGCCAGATAGGACAGGCTCTCCATGGTCTCGCCGCGGCGGCCGATCAGGGCACCCAGCTTCTCACCATCCAGACGGATGATGGTAGCCTCACCCTTCTGCACGGCGCTGAAGGTAACATTTTCCACGCCCATCAGGGCAATGACTTCCTTCAGGTAGTCCACAGCGGCCTTGACCTTGGCGTTCTCTTCGATGTTGATGGGAACTTCCGGCTCCTCACCCTCTGCGGCGGGGGCGGCAGCCTCCTCAACGGGAGCGGCCTCCTCTGCCACAGGGGCAGCGGCAGGCTCTTCGGCCTTGGGTTCCTCAGCGGGAGTTTCCTCCACAACAGGCTTCACCTCAGGCTCCACCTTCTCCTCCACCACGGGAGCGGCCGGGGCATCGGGCTCTTCCACGCTCACACGCACCTTGGCAGGGGTGGTCTTCAGGCCCAGAAAACCAGTTTTCTGGGGCATTTCGAGCACTTCATAGCTCACATTCAGGTCGTCGGCCTGCACGCCCAGCAGGGCGCAGGCTTTTGCGCGGGCTTCATCGACCGTCTTGCCGGTCGCTTCCTGAGTACGGATCATAACCGTCAATCCTCCTTCTTGTTTTCCAGCTCGCTCAGCGGAACGGTGCGCTCGTCCTTATAGCGCTCCTCATCCAGCTTGCGGGCATACTCCAGGCGGCGCTTGTTCATTTCGCTGGCGGAGATATTTTTCTCCACGACCTCGCCGGTCTTTTCATCCGTGACCTTGATGGTGGTGCTCTTTACACCGCGCTTCTGCTCCTTCTTGCGGGCAGCCATCTCGGCGGCGACCTCTGCCTTCATCTTCTCAGGGTCATAGATCTTCTTCATCAACAGGCTCTGCACGGTCATCAGGATGTTGGAAACAACGTAGTACAGAGAGAAAGCGCTGGGCACGGTGAAGCAGAAGAAGACGTACATCAGCGGCATCATATACATGGTCAGCTTCATGCTGCCCTGCATCTCCTGGCCGCTGGCCTTCATGCTGATGTGGGTGGACAGGAACATGGTCACGATCGCCAGGACCGGGAGGATCAGCAGGGGCAGGTTCTCTGCAGCCAGGCTGTATTGGGGCACACGGGTCAGGTCGATGCCAAAGAAATCCATGTGCTGGCCGAACTCGGTGATGGTAGCCACCTGATCCGAGGTGAAGCAGGAGGAAACGTTACTCTCGCCTGCAATGACCTGTGCAATGATGTTGGTGTCGCGGGTCACGGTGGTAAAGCTGATGCCCATGGCAGTCAGGGCCTCACCTGCGGCGGTCAGGGCATCGGCACCAATGTGGAAGATGCGCTGCAGCGGGCGGTACACCACCTCGATAACGCCGAACATGACCAGGAAGTTGACCAGCATGGGCATACAGCCTGCGGTGGGCTTGTAGCCCTGCTCCTGCAGCTTCATCAGCTCTTCCTGCTGCTTTTCGGGCTTGTCGCGGTACTTTTTCTGGATCTCGGCCACCATGGGCTGGAAAGCGCTCATGCGGGCCATGCTCTTCTGCTGGTTGAGCTGGAGGGGGATCTTGATCACGGTGATGAGCAGGGTGAACAGGATGATGTCCCAGCCGTAGTTGGGGATCAGCTTGTAGATCCACTCCATTACATAGCCCAAGGGCCAGCCCAGGATGTACAAAGGATTCATAGTTTCGTCCATTCTGCCCCGCCTGTGGTGCGGGACGTTTAGATTTTTATGAGAAGGACACCCCGCCCACAGTGCGGAGCGTCACAAGAAGCTGGTGATACAAGTCCGACGGGTAGCTTTCTCCTCGGACACGAGTTCGGATTGCGGCTCCCAGCATCCGCCGCGCATTGCTTGCGTCTTGCTGGCCGCGGCCCCAACAACAGCTTCCTGCATCCGCCACTGGCGGCGGTCGCTGTCGTTGCAGGCCATTCCATCGCCCGCCCTACTGCCTGCGGCAGCAGGGTCCCACCCCAGCGGACGGTCCTCGGAGAAACTCCCCGCCGAACTATCCATGCCGCCTTTTAAATAATTTCGATACCGAGAGCTTTCTCTCCTTGCTCACCCAGCGGCCTTTGGGCGGCACCGGATCAAAGCCCCACCGGCCAAGCGGGTTGCACCGGGCGATGCGCCAGGCGGTGAGCAGCAAGCCCTTGATGCAGCCATGGGTCTGGATGGCTTCTATGCCATACTGGCTGCAGGTGGGGGTAAAGCGGCAGTTGCGGCCCAGCCCCGGGCTGATAAAGCGCTGGTAGAACCGGATGGGCGCACAGAGCGCGTTCCGGCAGACGCGGGAGACGGGGTTCACTGTTTTGCGGCCCGGTCTGCGGGCGGGACCGTGGCAGGGGGCTTTGCGCCCGGCTGCTTTGCCTTGTCGGGCAGGCCAGCCTGGGCAAAGAGCCTGGCCACCACTTCGCTGAGCTGCCAGCTCTTCAGGCGGGGGGTCATGCCCCGGGCCACGAACACCAGATCATAGCCGCCGATGTTCTGATCCAGATGCTCATCAATGGCAGCCTTCATCACGCGGCGGGCGCGGTTGCGTTGGACGGCATGGCCGATCTTTTTGGTGGCTGTCAGGCCCACGCGGGTCTTTTTGCCGCGGGTCTTGAGCACATACAGCACCAGTGCCGGGTTCACATAGGACTTGCCGCGGGCATACACGCGGCCAAACTCGCTGTTGCGGCGGATGGGACGATAGCGCACTGCTCCGTCGCCTCCTTTTCGGTTAAAAAATCGCAGAACTTCCCTAAAGGCAAAGTTCAAAATTCAGTATAGCAAAAAAACGCCGACATGAAAAGGCTGTCCGGGCGTTTTTTGTGCCAAATCTTTTGCCAAATTTTTAGTCATTCCGCGCGCAGAACGTCCAAAATAAGAAAAAGACCGCCAATTCAGGATCAGCAGTCTTTTGTGCGCATGTTCAATTCTGCGCCGGATCCCTGGCAAAGCGGGATCAGACGGTCAGGCTCTTGCGGCCCTTAGCACGGCGAGCATTGATGACCTTGCGGCCGTTCTTGGTGCTCATGCGGGTCAGAAAGCCATGAACTTCCTTGCGATGACGCTTCTTGGGCTGAAAAGTTCTCTTCATGGTTGTATCCTCCGTAAAAACTCGTCCCCGGTAATGGGGTATTTCTGGTCCCAAATTGGGGACAGGCTTGCAATTCAACAGTATATCGCACACTATCCCCTTCTGTCAAGCGTTTTTTTCACTTTCCAGCAAACTTTTTTCAAATTTCTTTGTGAAAAAGCTTTCAACTTTTTCACCGGTTCTCCGTGGAAAACTTTTCTTCCACCATATCTTGTGGCCAAAAACCGCCTTGGACACAAGAGCCGCGAGGGCACGATGGAGCGTCTTTTCTTATGTATTATAAATTACATTATAGAATATAGACGCAGGGAGATTTTTGTGGTATACTAACGGGGTATCAGCAGCATTGTTGAAAACTTCGACCAATTCAATGGAGTGGATGTTTTATGGATTCTTTCAAGGACGTTTTAGAGGCCGCCCAGGCATACTGCAAAACGCAGATGGCCGAGCCGACCTATAATCTCTACATCGACGGACTTGAGCCCATCAGCTTTGAGGACTCGAGCCATATCACCCTGTCGGTGCGCAACGATTTTATCTGCAAGATCGTCACCGACCGCTACCTCGGCCTGCTGAAAGAGGCCTTTAAGACCGTGCTGGGCTTTGACGTGGACATCACGCTGGTGGTGCCCAGCACCCCGCCCCATGAGGTGGTGCTGGCCCAGCAGTACGAGGCAAACCCCGCCTCGCCCCAGGGCAATTACGAGTTCACCTTCGAGAACTTCATCAAGGGTCCCTCCAACCAGTTTGCGTTTGCTGCGGCGCAGGCGGTTGCGGCCAACCCCTCCGGAGCCTATAACCCGCTGTTCATCTACGGCGGCTCCGGTCTGGGCAAGACCCATCTGCTCACGGCCATCCAGACCGAGATCAAGCGCACCCACCCCGATTTTGTTATCATGTACGTTACCTGCGAGCAGTTCACCAACGAGCTGATCGCCGCCATCCGCGCCGGCAGCACCGAGGACTTCCGGATGAAGTACCGCGTGGCCGACCTGCTGCTGGTGGACGATATCCAGTTCATCGCCGGCAAGGAATCCACCCAGGAGG
>ADJS01004075.1_pt1 | contig 13983 bp, 16 predicted proteins | sample 268128 | NCBI WGS metagenome assembly ADJS01 (sample SAMN00007486, study PRJNA43253) | human gut metagenome | isolation source: feces sample TS28 | reverse complement strand
TTCACCCACACGTGCTTGAAATGTGCGGAATCGACCCAGAAGTATATTCAGGATTTGCATTTGGAATCGGTTTAGAGCGTGTCGCATTATTAAAATACGAGATCGACGATATGCGTCTGTTATACGAAAATGATAAGAGATTCTTATCACAGTTCTAAGAGAAACGATAAGAATATTTCGAATAGAGAAGATAGAATAAAGGAGAATAAAAGTAATGGATACACCAATTTCATGGATCAAAGCTTATGTGCCTGATCTTGATTGCACACCACAGGAATATGCAGATAAAATGACATTATCTGGTTCCAACATGGAAAGTGTCACATATTTAGATAAAAACTTAGAAAAGATCGTAGTCGGAAAGATCGAGAAGATCGAAAAACATCCAGACGCAGACAAACTGATCATCTGTCAGGTGAATGTTGGAGATGAAACAGTTCAGATCGTAACAGGAGCACCAAACGTATCAGAAGGAGACTTAGTACCAGTTGTCTTAGACGGTGGACGAGTTGCCGGAGGACATGACGGTGGAAAGAACCCAGAAGACGGAATTAAGATCAAAAAAGGAAAACTTCGTGGAGTAGAATCTTTTGGTATGATGTGTTCTATTGAAGAACTTGGAAGTTCCAGAGATATGTACCCAGAAGCACCGGAATATGGAATCTACATTTTCAATAAAGACGTAAAACCAGGAGATGATGCAGTTGAAGCTTTAGGACTTCGCGATGCAGTTGTCGAATTCGAGATCACATCAAACCGTGTAGACTGCTTCAGCATGATCGGTATGGCAAGAGAAGCAGCCGCTACATTTAAGAAAGACTTCTTCCCACCAGTTGTCACAAAGACTGGAAATGATGAAGATGTCAATGATTACATCAAAGTAAGAGTCGAAGACGAGGATCTTTGCCCAAGATACACAGCAAGAGTTGTAAAAAATATCAAATTAGCACCATCACCAGAATGGATGCAGAGAAGATTAGCTGCGATGGGAATCCGTCCGATCAATAACCTGGTTGACATCACAAACTACGTGATGGAAGAATTCGGACAGCCAATGCATGCATACGATCTTGATACGATCGCAAACAAAGAGATCGTCGTACGCCGTGCAAAAGCGGGAGATAAATTCACTACATTAGATGGTGAAGAAAGAACAATGGATGAAAATGTCTTAATGATCTGTGATGGGGAAAAAGAAATCGGTATCGCAGGTATCATGGGTGGAGAAAACTCCATGGTAACAGATGATATCAAGACATTATTATTTGAAGCAGCATGCTTTGATGGAACAAATATCCGACTTTCTTCTAAGAGAATCGGTTTAAGAACCGATGCATCTGGTAAATTCGAAAAAGGATTAGACCCAGAAAATGCAATGGCAGCGATGGATCGTGCATGCCAGCTGATCGAAGAATTAGGAGCAGGAGAAGTTGTTGGAGGAGCCGTTGATGTTTATCCAAATCCAGTCAAACAGATCCGCCTTCCATTAGAAGTAGACAAGATGAATGCCCTTCTTGGAACAAATGTATCCAAAGAAGAAGTCTTAGAATATTTCGGAAGAATCGACCTTGGATATGATGAAGCAACAAATGAAGTCATCGTACCATCCTTCCGTCAGGATCTTCACCGTATGGCAGACCTTGCAGAAGAAGTTGCAAGATTCTACGGATATGATAACATCCCAGTTACATTACCAAACGGAGAATCCACAGCCGGTAAGAAACCATTCAAGATCCGTGTTGAAGATGTCTGCAGAAATGTAGCAGAACAGAACGGATTCTGTGGTGGAATGACATATTCCTTCGAAAGTCCAAAAGTATTCGATAAATTATTATTAGATGAAAATGCAAAAGAACGTCAGGCAATCGAGATTTCAAACCCATTAGGAGAAGACTTCAGTATCATGAGAACAGTTTCCTTAAACGGAATGTTAACATCTCTGTCTACAAACTTAGCACACAGAAATAAAAATGTAAGATTATATGAATTTGGAAATATCTACATTCCAAAATCATTACCATTAACAGAATTACCAGATGAAAGAATGCAGATGACACTTGGAATGTACGGAGAATGTGATTTCTTCACATTAAAAGGTGTTGTAGAAGATATGCTTGATTCCTTAGGATTAGGTGGAAGATCTGAATATGCACCAACAGGTGAACATCCATTCTTACACCCAGGAAGAGCAGCAGATGTGACGATCGATGGAGAAAAAATCGCCTACATCGGACAGATTCATCCAGAAGTTATGGATAACTATAACATGAAAGGTGAAGTCTATGTAGCGGTCATTGACATGCCAACATTAGTACCGAAAGCAACCTTCGACCGCAAATACGAAGGAGTAGCCAAATTCCCAGCAATGAAACGTGACTTAAGTATGGTTATGAAGAAAGACATCTTTGTTGGACAGCTTGAGAAGATCTTCAAAGATAAAGGTGGAAAACTTCTCGAATCCTACGAATTATTCGATGTCTACGAAGGAGACCAGATCGAAAAAGGATATAAATCCGTAGCATACTCCTTAACATTCAGAGCAAAAGACCGTACATTAGAGGACGCAGAAGTATCTAAGATCGTTGAGAAGATTCTTGATGAACTGAAGAAATTAGGCGTTGAATTACGTGCTTAATTGTGATCGAAAACAAAATAAAGTGAGAATTAAAATCCTCTGGCAGATAATAGTGTCAGGGGATTTTTTGTTCACCAGAAAGAAGTTTATATTCCAAAGGAAACTTTTTCTAAAAATTATTGTTTTTCAATAATTTTTATGCTACAATAATCTTGAAATTATCGAAAAACAATAATCGGAGGTAGATAGGATGAAATCAAACATAAATAAACTAATCCTGATCGAAGTCATCGCAGGAATCCTTTTTGCATTTATAGCAAGCAAAATCCTACATATGACAGCAGCACTACAGATCATGTACTTACCATTTGAACTCATAGGAAAAGGGCTAAGATTTCTATCCCTAAGTTCAGCAATAGGAAATGTCATCGCGATCATCATATACGCAGTCATTTCAATGATACCAGCAATCTATATCATCTATCAGAGAAAAAGAGGAAGAACACAGAAAGAAGACATATTACTTGTTGCATTCACAGGGCTATTATTTTATTCCATGTATATGTTCATCAATCCAGGACTCATGTATCAGAAAATGCCAGACATTTTTTCAATGGACCAGAATAGTCTGATTGTAATGAAAATTATTTACGCATTCATCATTTACAGCGTCCTGATTATGTGGTTGATCATGAAAGCAATCCGTTTTCTTGGAGATGACAGCCAGAAGAATTGGAAAAGCCGCTTATATTTTGGGATGAAAGGACTCATTGCTGCGCTAGTCAGTTATTATACGCTTTTGATCACATATGCAAAGACATTCGAACTGCTTCATAAGAGCGAAAATAAACTGCAAAATGTATCTTCAATAGAATGGCTTAAATCAGTATTACAGTTATTACCAATCATTATGACAATCCTGCTATTTATCAACATCATTCATGTAGTAAAAGCAATCGAAGATCATAAGGAAGAGCAGCAGATGATGACAGTGGCAAGACTCGCAAGTGTTGCAAAGGTTACCGCAGTGGTTACAGTCATATCAGATTTTATCCTGAATTTTTATCAGTTTTTATTAGGAGCAACCTTACAGAATGTAAATGTTACATTTGCACCAGATGTATCCATGGAACCATTGATCATAGCATTTGGAGCATTGATCTTCTATGAATACTTCAAGCGGACCAAACAACTAAAAGAAGAAAATGACCAGTTTATATAGAAGGAATGATAGTTATGGCAATTAAAATACATTTGGATGACATCTTAAAAGAGCGAAATATGACATCCAAAGAATTATGTAAAAAAGTCCATATTACAGAAGCAAACCTGTCAATCTTAAGAAGCGGCAAGGCAAAAGGAGTGCGTTTCTCAACGATCAATAAGATCTGCTATTATCTTGAGTGCGATGTTGGAGATATCTTGAAATTTGACGGGAGATTGGAGGAAGAAGATGAGTAGGGGAATCAGAAAAACAGGAATATTTATAGCGGTTATGCTTACGGTAGTAGTCTTAACAGGATGCCAGATTGCAAAGAAGGACGAAAGTGGACAGGCGAAGGAAGAATTATATGGAGCTTATGCAGTTGTAGGGGACAGGATACCAGACGGTAAGATAGCTGGAGTGAAAGATAAGAAAGGATTTGTGCATTTTAAGAAAATAAAAGGATATTTTCTATATAAATATATGCCAGAAAAAGATACTGTCAGTATGGATGGAGATCCACAGTTGACACATTTTAATTTCGTATCAAACGTTGATGGACAAATGGATGATAAAAATAATATCACATCGAAGGAAAAGAACAAAAAGTAAAGGCAACAATGTATGTTCAAGAAACAAAAGGCATAGTAACAACAAGTCTGGGAATGATTTGTAAAAGATCAGATGGAACAGTTTATTTAAAGAATGCAGATGGATTTATGGGATGTGCATCAGTGCAGGATTTTGGAAAAGGTCAGTCAATGACACTAAACTTTTCATCGGATGTGGGAGATAAAAAAATCAGTTATGAAGTGGAATTTAAAGCAGACCGTGCAGTCAAAAAGATTCAGATCATCGAAATGAACAAAGATGATGTCAAGATCAAAAAAACAGCCTATATTTCACCTAAAATAAAACAATACCAGATGCAAAAAGATACAGCATATGTTATTATAAATGAACAGCTGATCGGTATGAAAGGTCAAACGATCAACAGACAGAAGATACATTCAGCAAAGAAGAATTTCACATATAAATGGAAGCAGCTTGGAGATGATGGAGTATTGACACCGACAGACTTGAAGTTTAAAAAGTAAAATCAGGAGGATATAATTGAAATATGAAAGATAAAAGAGAATCATTTAACAGCAGGTGGGGATTTATCCTCGCCTGCATTGGTTCGGCAGTTGGTATGGGAAATATATGGATGTTTCCGACAAGGGTATCTTTGTATGGGGGAGGATTCTTTTTTGATCCCGTATTTTATCTTTGTCGTTGTGATCGCATCTACTGGTGTGATCGGAGAGATGAGTTTTGGACGTGCGGCAAGGTCTGGACCGATTGATGCATTTGGGATGGTCTGTGAGAAGAAAGGAAAGAGAAAAGTTGGGGAAGGGTTAGGAATGATCCCAGTTCTTGGTTCTCTTGCGATGGCGATCGGATATACAGTTGTGATGGGGTGGATCTTAAAATATGCTGTTGGAACTTTCACAGGGGCAACACTTGCACCAAAGACGATCGAAGAATTTGGCGGACGTTTTGGAACAATGGCATCTGCATTTGGAAATAACATCTGGCAGATTTTAGCTTTGATCTTATGCATGTGTATTTTAATCTTTGGTGTAGGAGCAGGGATCGAGAAAGCCAATAAGATTTTAATGCCAATTTTCTTTACACTGTTTGTGATCCTTGGAATCTACGTGGCATTCCAACCAGGGGCAGCAGCGGGATATCAATATATTTTCAGAGTCGATAAGGCGGCCATCTTAGATCCAAAGACATGGATCTTTGCACTAGGACAGGCCTTCTTTCCTTATCCGTCGCAGGAAATGGAACATTGATCTATGGATCGTATTTATCCGATGAAGAAGACATCCCATCATCTGCGGCAAGAGTTGCATTTTTTGATACGGTTGCTGCGATGCTTGCAGCACTCGTGATCATCCCAGCTATGGCAACAACTGGAGCAACACTGGATCAAGGAGGACCGGGGCTGTTATTTATCTATCTTCCAAACCTGATCAGCTCCATGCCAGGAAGTACGATCATCGCGATCATCTTTTTCGTTGCAGTGCTTTTTGCGGGAATGACATCACTGATCAATCTCTACGAAGCACCGATCGCAACCGTACAGGAAAAGCTTCACGTAGGAAGAAAGACCGCCTGCGTGATTATCGCAGTGATTGGCGTGATCGTCTCCTTATTGATCCAGGGCATCGTATCTGACTGGATGGATATCCTATCTATTTACATCTGCCCACTAGGAGCAGGACTCGCAGGAATCATGTTCTTCTGGATCGCCGGAAAGAAATATGTAGAAACACAGGTAAACAAAGGAAGAGAAACAAAATTTACAAAGATGTATTGTCCAATCTGCAAATATATTTATGTACCGATCTGTATTTTGGTATTGGTGCTTGGGATTGCGTTAGGCGGAATTGGGTAATGAATGAAGGATCGTAGTTAAGGTATATCTTGGCTGCGATTTTTTCTTATATGAAAGCAAACAAATTAAGTTCCAAGAAATCATACGAAATTGCAAGGAAAGGATATTTACATTTAAGAAGATTTTTGTTATGATATAACTATCAAAGTAGAAGTATTATTGAATGGATATGACTATAAATATAGAATAAATAACAAAGATAAAGGGGATTTAGCTATGGAATTAAAAGAATTAACAAGTGCAGAACAGGTTGTGATGAAATGTATCTGGGATTATGGAAAGGATATGCCATTACAGCAGTTGATTGAAAATCTAAAGCAAGATTACGGAAAAGATTATAAAAGAACAACGATCCGTACATTTGTCCTTCATTTAGAAGAGAAAGGATATGTGACAACATATCAGATTGGGAAATATTCTTATATTAATTATCTGATCGAAGAGCAGGATTATAAAGAACAGGAATTGGAAAAGACAAAGAATTTCTGGTACAAAGAATCTGGATTTGATCTGGTGAAGACATTATATAAAGGAAAATTAAATGAGGGGAAACTAAAGAAACTCAAAAAGTTGTTAGAAGAAATCGATGATTGACAGGAGAAGATATGATAGACATAAGAGAGATATTGGTTAGGATATTTAGTGCGATATTTTTATCCATGTGCACTGGAAGCTGTATGTTTGTTTTCTGGATGGCACTAAGAAAGTTTTTTGCAGATAAGATTCGTCCAAAAGTCTATGATTTGATATTAAAGATCATTCTAATTGCTTACTATGTTCCGGCAGGATATCTGTTGGTAAATATTTTTTTTGATAATGGGTATGTATTTGATTTTACAGGTACTATCATCAAGGCTTTTTATGCTATATCGTTGTTCTGGCTGGCTGGAGCAATTGCAACAGTTCTGAAGTTTGGAGAACGAACTTTTCGAATTAGAAGAGAAAAAGAAAGATGCTTTCCATGCAAGATGTATGTGCAAAAGATCTTTGAAGATTGTAAAAGAGAGCTTGGAATTCGCAGATCAATAGAAGTATTACAAGGATATCGCATTCAGATTCCAATGACAGCAGGAATATTAAAACCATGTGTGTTTTTACCTGTGGAAGATATGGAAGAAGAACAATTAAAAACGTGTATTTACCATGAACTCACACATTATAAGAAGCACGATATATTTTGGAATTATATAGCATGTCTGATGGTATGTATTCACTGGTATTGCCCATGGATCAGAACTGTATTTCGTAAGAACGATGAATGGAGCGAGGTGATCTGTGATCTATCAGCGATTGGTTATGTAGGATCAGCGAAGCGTTATTTTACAACGATTTTTGAGATGAGTCAGAAAAGTCAGGGAATCAAAGCATATCGGGCAGCATGTCTGTTTGAAAGCCGAGATAGTTTAGAACAAAGAATCTACTATGCAATGATGTATCGAAAACAAAAGAAGATAAAATATGCTGCGGTGATTGCAATGACCGTGATATTTTGTGGAATGAGTGTAACCAGTACTTTGGCTGCAAGTAAGGGATATCAAAAGGCGTATACAAAATGGGTACAAGAAACGGAAGTAGAAATAGAAGAACCAGATGATGAGGAAGAGGAGAGAATATCGTATGAAGAAAAAACGGGAGTTTTGGGAAATGATAAGAGTGAAACGATAAAGAAGATAAATTTTAAAAAGATGGATGCGATGACATTGGAGACTTATGTAAAGGCAGGAAAAAGGCTTCGATATAAAGGATTAACTCCGAAACGAAATGAAAATATAGAAATTTTTATAACAAGTCAAAAAAATTTTAAGGGGATAAAAGTTGGGATTATTGATTCACAGAATAGGATTAGATACATACAGGACAGAGGGAGAGATTTAGTTGAACATAGATTTAAGATAGAAAAAGAGGGGAAATATGATGTGTTTATTGAAATGGAGGATAAGAAAGATGTAAAAATTGTTGGAATGATTAATATTGATGATGATTAAAGAGATGGAGGAATAGGAGGAGAAAACGATGATAAAATATATAAAAATAATGGTAACAGTATTTACACTTTTAATTAGTTGTTCAGTGACAAATATATTTGCAAGTGATACGAATGATGTTATAGAAGAAAAGATAGATATATCAGAAAATATTATTGATGAAGTTGGAGAAGGAAGACTTTGAACTGTTGTCTAATTCGATAACAGTTAATTGGACAGTGAAAAATGGAGTTAGAAAGAAAACTAAAGAATTTTATAAAAAGAAAGGAAGTAGTATCAATATTAGGTTACAGATAGCTCCAAAAACAAAAAGTGTCAAAGTAGGATATTTAGATGCAGATAAAGTAAAACATTATAAAACTGTTAAAGCAGAAATCAATCACAATTTTATAATACAAAAAACAGGATATATAGAGGTGTTTGTTGAAAATAGTAGTGGAAAAACTGTAACGGCAAGTGGAACTTATACTAAGTAATATTTTATTTATAAATGTATTTTATAAGAGGTGATGCAATATGAACAATTAAAAAATCCATGTAATACGAATGGCTGCCACCTACCTATCTGTAATATATACAGATAGCTGTATCACATGGATACAATAATGATAGCAGAAAATGAGGGAAAATAAAAGAATGAAAGGAAAAAGTTTATGAAATTAAAACAATTTGTATGTAAAGCAGCAAGTATTGCAATGTGTGCTATGATTATTGGAACAACTGTAGTTTCAGTGAATGTTAAGGCAGATACGAAAGCAACAGAAAGTACAGTAGCACTAGATACACATGATGACGATGGTGTTGCGGGTATTTTGGAACAAGATGATTTTGATACACTAGAAGAATATCAGAAATATTTAGAGACACACCCAAAAGTACAGACACGGCAAAGTCGTGTATCAGCGAATAAAAATGTAAAAGCAGCAGCTACTTTAAGATATAAAATTAAAGGATTAACAAATACAGCTGCAATTCAAAAAACATATATTGGATCTACATATATTTATGTGATTCAGAGAATTGGCTCAGACTCACGTTTATCAAGATGTTTGATTAATGGGTCAACAGCTACATATCAAGATCATATGACATTAAAAAACTTTGGTCATGGACAGACTTTGGAATGGTTTGAACATAATTCTAAAGCATATTTCTGGGTTACATGTAAAGCAAATGAAGCGTATAAATTTAAATGGGGAACTCAAATTGGAAGAATACAATATAAAGCTAAAGGAAGTGTAGATTATACAGAAATCCCAAGATTTTCTCATATGAGTTATGCAAATAAAAGTGGGACATCGATTGGAGAAGTGAAACGTGTAGATGCAGCATTGTCTAGTGATAGGAAAAAAGTATTTTTCTGGGTAATGGATAATACAGGAGAAATTCAATATAGTTTTTATAATGCGGAAAAATTAAATGCTGAATTGGATAAAAAAGAATCTGAAGAATCTAAATTTGTTCCATGTACATCAAGTGCAGTAAAATCAGCTTGTTATGGATCGTTTAGACAATCTGGAAGTAATCGTGTATTACCGAATGATTCATGTCAGGGATTAGAATTTTCTGATGGAGATTCTATTTATATTATTGGAGGTGCTGCCGGACAAAAACCGGGAATAGCAAAGTTAACAGGAAGTGGATCAAGTTATAAATATTCTTGCCTTGTTACAGCTACACATAATAATTTTGGAGGTAATGCGGAATCTGAAGGAATTCAATTAAAGGGAGATTACGTATATTTCGGGATTAGTGATAAACAAAGTAGCGATAAAGCCTGTATTTATTCTATTCCAAAAAGTGCGTTTTAATTTAAGTCTGGCTATGTTAAAATATATAATATAAACATTAATAAATTAAAATTATAAGGAGGTAGCAAGATGGTAAGAAAACGTATGGTATCAACAGTCATGAGCTTAATGATGGCAGCAGCAGTACTGACGACAGTTCCAGTGACTAACAATGTAAAGGCAGCAGATAAAGAGATAACAAGTGGGGATTATACTTATGTGAAAGAAAGCAATGGAAAGACTTCCTATGCAGTGCTTACAAGCTATAGAGGAAGTGAGACAAATCTTGTCATTCCAGAAGAACTGGATGGATTACAGGTAAAAGCAATTTCACAGGGATTTGAAAAAAATCTGAAAATAAAAAGTATTATATTATCAAAAAATATTGCACCAGCAAAAGAAACACACAGAGATTTGGAAGTGCTAAATGAAATTGAAACATTGGAAGAGATTCGTGTAGCAAAAGATAATCTGTCTTATCAGGCACAAGATGGAGTTTTATATAGCAAAGATAAGAAACAATTGTTTAGCTATCCAAAATCTAAAAAGTCCGAAACATATAACATGCCTGCTTCTGTAAAAAAAAGTAGAAGAATTCAATGCCCTAATAAATCTTAAATATTTAAAGAATCTTACATTATCAAAGAATTTATCAGTAACACCAAGCTGTAATGACAGTAGTATTGAATCTGTAACAATTCCGGGCCAGATAGGCGGTATTGATGAAAGCAGTTTTGAAAATTGCAACAAATTAAATAAAGTTACAATTACAAAAGGTCTGAGATTTATTAATGATTATGCATTTTTTGAATGTAAAGCATTAAAAGAAATCAAACTGCCAGAAGGACTTCAAAGTATTGGAGTAGGAGTATTTTATAGAACAGGAATTAAACAGCTGACAATCCCTGGATCTGTTGTAAAAATTGATGTAATTGACAAGAGTATAAAATTAAGTAAACCATCTTATTTGAAGAAATTCAAAAGAGACTCAGGTGCTATTTATTACGAAGCAAGAGCCACAATCAAAGCATCTGGCAAAAAAGCTGTCACATACAAAGCATCCAGAATTACAAAGATTAAAGCAAAAACAAGCAAAGTAACGATCCAAAAAGGAAAGACAACAAAACTACAGACTAGAGTATACATTTCCAAGAAACTGAAAAAAGGATACTTAGATCCAGAGATCTTAAAATTCACAACATCCAATAAAAAAGTAGTGAAAGTATCCTCAAAAGGAACGATCAAAGGCTTGAAGAAAGGAAAAGCAACGGTCACAGTAAAACTTCGTACAACAGGAAAGACATATAAAGTGAACGTGAAAGTAAAATAGGAAACAATAAAGTAAAGATACATGGGTAGAACAGGACATTCCGCGAAAGCAGGGATGTCCTGTGTTTTCTTATGCAGCATTCCTTGTTATTTGCAATATCAAATGGTAGAATTAGGAATATTCAAAGTGAATCAATCTGTAATATGGAATGGAAAACAATCCGATACAACAAAGGAGAAACGAAACAATCATGCCAGGATACATTTTACATTTAACTGCTGCCCAGATGTTTCTAAAGACACAAAAAGGACAGGAATTTTTAAAGACCAAACAAGATAAAAAATGATTTTCTGATCGGAAATCTTCTGCCAGATACAACAAAGATCAAAGCAAGATCCCATTTCAGAGATCCAAAATATCACGACCGCATGATAGAATACCCGGAAACAAGCTGGTTTATCAAGAAATATAAGCATCTTCTATCAAACAGCAGTGTGGTCGGATATCTCTTTCATCTCTACATTGATCGAAGATTTTTTAAAGACTATATGCCAAGGATCGTAGAGTTTCGAAATGTACAAGATGAGAGAGAAGAAAGAAGAGATATGGTAAAAGATGTCTTATTAAAACGGACAGGACAAAGATTATCAAAGTGGGATTTTTTCTCAGAGAAATACTACTATGGGGACTACACAAAGATGAACATGTACCTTGTAAATCGTTATCAGATTCCGACAACACTTGATCCCAATATATCAAATCCTGGGATCAAAGAAGTTGATTATGAGGATGTAAAGCAGGTGTTAAAAGAATTAAAAACATATCTGAAAGTACCAGAAGATGCAGTAAAGAACGTGAGAGTTTTTGACGTGGAAGATCTTCTTTTCTTTTTGGAAAACGCAGTAAATGAATTCAAAATATAATATTTGGTTATCCTACAAACAAAGGAAATTTGTTCATTATATAACAAAAAAAGTTGCAAATATTACAAAAATATGACATAATACCATAGAAATAACTTTATGGAGGACAACATGATGAAAACTGTAAAGGAAATTGTAAAGAGGGAACGTCAAAAGAGAAGAAGACGTGTGGGGATTATGATCGTATTGATCGCTTTATGTGCAGCAGCAATTTTCTTTGGAACCAAAGCTTATCACAATTATAAGGAAGAGGAATTCTTCAAAAGTGTGAAAGAAAAAGAAATCAAAGTAACTCCAAAAAGCATAACGCACAAACAGACAGATATCTTTACACAAAGTTATCAAAAAGAAACGGATGATCAGTTGAAAGCATTAAAGAAAGACAAAAATTATACTTTCAATAAGCCCTTGATCGTTTGGAATGCATATGGAACATACACAACATCTTTGTACTATTATGCAAAAAATGACCGTGCATCTATGCAGTATGTACTGTAGAAGCCAACGAAGCAGGTGCGAGTCCATACAAACGTACATTGAAATCTGTATCTGGAAAGAAATATGTGACAACACATGAATATCAGATCAAAGGACTTGTTCCAGGAGCGAAGAATAAGATCACAATGCAATTCTTTAATGAAGATGGAAGAGCTGTCGGGAAAACACATTTCTACGTGACAGCACCGAAAGATGATGTCATTCCTGCAATTCTTAAGAAGAATACAGGGACAAGCAAAGCAAAGATGAGCGAGGGTCTGTTTTGTTTGTTTGGACATGATAAAGCGGATGTGTCAAACATCTATCTGTATGATGATAATGGAGTGAGCAGGGGAAGAATGCCTTTGAACAAATATCGTACAGACCGCTTTTTATTTATCAAAGGACAGTTGGTATATTCTTATGACTATAATAAAATTGCATTTACGAATTGTATAGGAAAAGTGACAAGGACCATTGATATTGGAAATTATCAATTTCATCACGATTTCCGTTATGACAAGAAACACGATAAGATCATTTGTCTGGTAAATAATCTGGACAAAGATACGATTGAAGATACGATCGTACAGGTGGATATAAAGACAGGAAAGACAAGTATGCTCTTTGACTGTGAAAAAATTCTGCCGTTAATGAGAAAATTAGCAATCCAGAGAAAAGGCGGTAGAAATACCTATGGAGGAACTGAACTAGACTGGATACACATTAATTCTTTTGATTTTCTTGATGATGGTAATAGTTTGGTCTTAAGCAGCAGAGAACAAAGTTCAATCCTTAAGATTAAAAATATTTACACAAAACCAGAATTAGACTATGTGATCCATCGTGGAACAATCTATAATGGGACAGATATTGCCAAATATCAGTTAAAACGAGAAGGAGACTTCGTTGCAAATGCAGGACAGCATATGATCACTGTAGAATATGACGATTCCCTTCCAGAAGGACAATATTATTTATATATGTTTAATAACAACTATGGAAAGGCAACATCTATTCCAACTTTCGACTGGAGTATGTATCCGAATGTAGGAAACTTTAAAAGTGGAACTTCTTATTACTCAAAATTTCTTGTAGATGAGAAGACAAGGACTTATAAACTTGCACAGCAATTTAGTTTGCCTTATTCGGCAATCGTAAGCAGTGTGCAGCATTTAGGGGGGAATATTCCGTTTAGCAGTGGAATGAGTAAGATATTTGGAGAGTATGATAAAGATGGAAAACTGATCAAGTCCTTTGAATATGAAGCAGATAAATATTCATATCGCGTGATGAAGTATGAATTTTAAGTT
>ADJS01008715.1_pt1 | contig 14049 bp, 13 predicted proteins | sample 268128 | NCBI WGS metagenome assembly ADJS01 (sample SAMN00007486, study PRJNA43253) | human gut metagenome | isolation source: feces sample TS28 | reverse complement strand
AATTGCCCACCATGTTCCATCTAATACTTCAAGGAAGTTTGTTGGATTGTTGCCAGCAATAGATAAGCCTCTTGCAAGACCAGAGTAGATATGTGTGTGCGCATTGATAAGACCTGGCATGATCACGCCGCCCTTTGCATCTACAAATTCCGCTTCCGGATACTTTGCTTTCATTTCTGTCAAAGATCCTACTTCTTTTATCTTTTCTCCAGAAATAACAACCGCTCCATCTTCTAAATACGGATTTTCCTGATCGCGTGTAATTACTCTTCCATTTCCTATTAATAACATTTAGCTGTCCTCCTAAATTTTTTTTAGATTAGAAATTGAATTTATTTTTTTTAACTGATATAATGAAATATACTATTTAAATTCTTTTGATTTTGTCTGCTTTATCCTGTGATAACGGACTTAAATAGTTATAAAATATTCCATTTAGAAAGGTTTTATTGATTATGAAAAAATCTCTTATTGAATTTTACACAAGGCTTGCTCATGGTCTGGCTGTACAGTTCGGCTCTAACTGTGAAGTTGTTGTACATGACCTGCAGGGAAAAGACATAGAACACTCCATCATCGCCATTGAGAATGGCCACGTAACTGGACGAAGAATCGGTGATGGACCTTCTCAGATTGTTCTGGAATCTCTTCATAATAGTGAGCAAAACTTAAAACAGGAAGATAAGCTCGCTTATCTCACAAAGACAAAAAACGGGAAAATTCTAAAATCAAGTACGATTTTTATTCGTGATGACTCCGATAAAATTATTGGAATTTTCGGAATCAATTACGACATTTCCTTAATGCTTGCTATGGAAAAAGAGCTTTCTTCCTTCACTGGTACTATTGAAGAAGATACTACCAAAGAACCTATTGCTGTAAATATCGGCGATTTATTAGATGAATTAATCACACAGAGTGTACAGCATATCGGTAAGCCGGTTACCTTAATGTCTAAGGAAGATAAGGTACAGGTTGTCCGTCTTTTAAATGAAGCCGGCGCTTTCCTGATCACCAAATCCGGACCAAAGGTCTGCCAATTCTTAGGAATCTCCAAATACACTCTGTATAGTTACTTAGATGAAATAAAATCGAAAAATACAATCTAATATATTTATAATCTTCCAGAATCATCATTATTAAAATTATATGATTCTGGAAAGATTACTTTATTCTTTCGTTTCTTCTGTAGTTTCTGCTGCTGTCTCTTCTTTCGGAAGAATCAAATTTAATAAAATAGCCATGATTGTAGCAACTACTACAGAGGAAGAACCAAAGATACTGTTAATCCATCCCGGAAGTCCAGGGCCTGATAAACAATCCGCAACCTGTGTAATTCCGACACCTAAAGCTACAGACATACCAACTACCGTTGTCTTTCTTGCTGTCAATCCATCTTTTGTAAACATACGAACACCAGTCATGGCAATCTGTGCAAATACAGATAATGTTGCACCACCGATAACACTCTGTGGAATTGTTGTTAATGCTGCTGAGAATACAGGAATAAATCCTGCAATCATAAGAATGACTGCTGCCACTAAAAATACGATTCTATTTATAACCTTATTTACTGTGACAATTCCTACATTCTGACTGTATGTCGCAGTTGGAAGCCCTCCAAAAAATGCTCCAAAAATACTCATAACTCCCTGCGTAAGAATACCACCCTGTAACTCACGATTGGTTGGAACTCTATCCATACCACCCATTGTTGTGGAAGTCAAATCACCGATTGTCTGTACAGAGTTTACAATATAAACAATGGCAAGTGATATACATGCAGATGGTACAAACTTAATCTGGAAGTGCATGAACTGTGGCACAGCCACAATTGCTGTCGTATTAGTAACACTGGAGAAATCTACCATTCCAAATACCAAAGCAAGTAAATATCCTGCAATCATTCCGAAAAATAATGACCCTAATTTAAAAATTCCCTTTGTAAAATTACTTAAAATAAGAACAATTCCAAACGTACAAAGAGCAACAACCCAATTCTTCATACTTCCAAATTCTTTTGATCCGGCTCCCCCAGCCATGTATTTTATCGCAGTTGGATAAAGAGAAAGACCAATTGTAAAAATTACAGTTCCAGTAACAACATCCGGAAATAGTTTTCTAATCTCTTTTACAAAAATTCCAAAGATAATTGCAACGATACCACCGATAATTTCAGCACCAAGTATCGTTCCCATATCAAATTCACCACCAATAGCTTGAAGTGTCGGAACGTAAGCAAAACTAGTTCCCATAATCACAGGCAACCCTGCCCCCAATCGATTAAAAATCGGGAATAACTGTAGTAATGTTGCAATGGCAGTAAGGAGCAACGCTGCCTGAATCATCATCGTTTTCTCACTCTCTGTCAGCCCACATACTCCTGCAATGATAATGGATGGTGTAATTTACACCAACAACCGCTGCTAGTACATGCTGCAGAGATAATGGTACAAGTAAGGATGGCTTTGGAACCGATCCTTTAAACTCGTACAATGTACTCGTGTCAGCTTCTCTTGTTAGTTTTTTTTCACTCATAATATCCTCCTAACATAAATTATTTTTATTACTAAATAATTTTTATTAGGTTTATTATAACTCTTCATACTATTTATTGCAAGTTTTTTATTATTTTTGTCAATATTTAATTAATTTTGTCAATTATTTTGTGCATATTGCTTAATTTTATTTTATTTTTTTGCGCACTCACCTAACTTTTTTTATGTGATTTTTCTATCATTCTAGAAAAAATTGAAAATTATCAGTTCGAAAAACGCTTTTCTTAATATCTTATTGATATTATAATTTCAACAGGATGCTTCTGCAAATTCTTCCTTAGAAGAACTCGTAAAAATCAGGTAAATAGCGGTTTTTGCAAGAAAAGAAGGAGTTTTTGATATTTCAAAAACTCCTTCTTTTCCTGTTATTTAAAATAGTATGGAAATATTCTCATTGTTTTCTAATTATTCTATGTAACTCCACAATTTCTTAGTGCTTGTCATAACTCCGTCAAAGCCCGCTTTCTGACATATCTTTATTCGTTCTTCTGAATTTATAAATCCACCGGCGAAAAACTTACCTGTAAATATTTCTTTAAACATTGGAAGAAATTCTACCGCATGAGAATATGGCCGAAGTTCTACTGCCGTAAAATTGACTCCTTTTAGTGAACGTAGTGCCATTTCTACAGAATGAGAATCAATCAGGGAAATACGAAAAATAGTTTCCAGTCCCATATGCTGCATCTGATTTAACTTTGAAACACTAGACCCTATCACACCATCTACTTTATACAGCTTTTTTAACATTTCAAAAGCAATTCTGTCATTACCAAGTCCTCCAATCAATTCATGATTTACAATAACTTTCTGTCCATTTCTATGACAGTTCTCTGTGAGTTGTTTTAAATTTCCAATATGTGCATTCGATAACAATACCTCTCTGCATTCTGACTCCAGCGTATATTTTAAATATTTCACATCACGGATAGATGGTACAACTAAAAACCCCTGTTTCTCCAACTTTATCATCCTTTCGATTTTTCATCCCAGTATGTTTTCATAATTTCATTTAATCGACACCACTCTTTATATCTCTTCTCATAAATAGGGAAAGTGCTATCATCCGGCAATACCGGTTCTTTTACTTTTACAGCTTTTTCAAATGCATCCTCATAGTCTTTATACACTCCTGCCCCAATACCTGCTGCGATTGCTACACCCTGTGCTCCCGTTTCTTCACAATCTACACCAACAATTGGAACCTGTAAAACATTTGCAAATATCTGATTCCATACATGGCTTTTTGCTGTTCCACCAGTTAATCGGATCTCCTTTACTGGAAGCCCTGCATTTCTTAAAAAATCAATATGATGTTTATGGATAAAAGCAACTCCTTCTGCAACAGAATAACAGATTTCTGCATAAGACGTACTCATATCAATGTTAAAGAAATTCGCTTTTGCATTCATGTGAATACTTGGCTGTGCAACAAAAGGACTAAAGAATACTTTTACCTTCTCAATTGGTACCATCTCAATAAGTTCATCAAGTACAGCATATTGAGACAAGTTTCTATCCTGCGCCTCAAGTTTTGCTGTTCCACCAAGAATTCTCGTAAACCATTCATAGTTAGAACCAGAAGCTCCGGTATAAGAACAGTTTAAATATTCTCCTTTTTTCAGATACGGCATATTGGACGATGCATTCGGGATGATTCGATCGGAATGTGTTTCATTGATACACCAGGAACCGGCAACGGCAGTATATACCTCCTCTCCCGTTGCTCCCGCACCAACCAGGCATGCTAGTATATCCATCATTCCGGCTGCAACAGGAGTTCCTTCTGCGAGTCCTGTAATTTCTGACGCTTCTTTTGTTACTGTTCCAACAATTTCTGTCGGCTCTGTCGCAAGTTTTGGCAATGCATCATATAATTCTGGAATTCCGTATAAATCCATCAGTTCTCTGGAATAATCCATCGTATTCATATCTACCATAAAGGCTCCGCCAAAACAATTTAAATCTGTAGCAAATACATTAGTAAGGCGATACATAATATAATCTTTAAACTGAAGGATTCCACCAATCTGATCATAAATCTCCCTGTAATTTTCCTTATACCAGCGAAGAATCGGGCCTGGTTCTCCCGCAAATAATGTACCTTTTACAATATCATTAATCTTTTCGTATGTTCCTTCTCTCTGATACATTTCAATAATACTGTTGGCACGATAATCCTGTGAAAAACAGCCTGGCGCAATGGCATATCCTTCTTTATCAAGGAAAACAACTCCATTACCAAAGGAAGTAACTCCGACACCGGCAATCTGCTCTGGTACAACTGTTGCTTTCTCTACTGCCTCTTTTATACATACTGATATAAGATTCCACAACTCTGTAACATCGAATTCTTCAAAGCCTTCTCCCCTTCTTTTAAAATGCATACTCGGTGTTGCTGCTGTGGCAATCATCTTCCCATATAAATCAAAAATAACAACTTTACTTGATGTATTTCCCGCATCAATTCCCATTAAATATTTTTCCATGTGTAACCCTCCTGAAATTCCGTATATTTTAAGCTTTTCCTGCGGAACCTGTAAGCCGTATTTTTTCTTTTACTACCTTCTTTACCGCTTTAAGTGGTTCTCTGTTTGCATTGCTCATCCAGATTGCCATCGTTCCTGCTTTTTCAAGTTCTTCTTTCATTGTACCAAAATAAGCCGCCATCATTTCTGAATAGATATTAAGCTTGGTAACTCCGAGAGAAATCGCTTTTTTAATCTGATCATCTGGTGTTTCTGAACCTCCATGCACTACCATAGGAATATCTGAAATGCTATTTAATAATTCCAGTCTTTCAAAATCAAGTTTTGGTTCATGAACATAAACACCATGAGAAGTTCCAACAGCAACCGCCAGACAGTCCACTCCCGTTTCGGCAATAAACCTCTTCATCTCTTCTGGATTGGTCAGATAATCTTCTGGATTGTCGTAATTGCCGTCTTCCTTTATTACACCAGAAACAATGCCGTCTCCTACATGACCAAGCTCTGCCTCCACCGTTGCCCCATATTTGTGTGCATAGTCTGCTGCTTCTTTTGACAATCTGACATTTTCCTCAAAAGGATATTCAGAAGCATCATACATAACAGAAGTAAAGCCGGCATCCACACATCGTTTTAAGAAATTCATATCTCTCGCATGATCAAGATGAAGACATACAGGAACACTCGCTTTCTTCGCCAAATCTTTCAGGCTCTCTGTCCAGTAGGTAAGCATTTTTTCATTGCCCTGCTGTAAGTCTGGAGTCAGTCCCATAACAATAACCGGCGATTTCTCTTCTTCTGCCGCTTCCACGATAGCCATTGCCATCTCAATTGTGCTTGCATCAAATGCCCCTACCGCGTAATGTTCTTTTCTTGCCTTCTCAAGCATTTCTTTAATATTTACTAACGCCATATCATTCTTCCTTTCTATTAATACTTTTCATGATAATTTTTATAATTTTTCCTATTTTTACCTGCATTTTCTATTACTTACTTATGCATACTTACTCATTCTTTCAATCTATCTCATCAACATACCGCCTGTTGCATCAAAGGTAATCCCTGTATAGTAATCCGCACATTTTGATGCTAAGAATACCGCTGCCTGTGCGACCTCCTCGGGCTCAGCTACCCTTCCAATTGGAATTCTTCCATTATAATAATCTGGCTTTGCCTTCAACGCTTCCTCTGTCATCGGTGTCCTCACCATTCCGGGGGCTACCATATTTACATTAATTCCATATTTTGTCGACTTCTCTTGCAAGAGAAATACTAAAGCTTACAAGTCCTGCTTTTGATGCTGCATAATGTGCATGTCCTGTTGTTGATCCGTGAAATGCTGCCTGCGAAACAATGTTAACAATCTTTCCTTTCTGCTGAGCAGCTATCTTTTCCTGCACAAATTTCTGACACAGCAAATATGGTACTTCTAAATTCACACGAATCGTCCGCTCAAAATCTTCTGGCTTCATATCTACTACATATGCTGTCGGCCAGATTCCAGCATTATTAATCAAAACATCAATACTTCCCAAATCCTTTTTTATGACATCAAAGATAAAATCCACACTTGAAAGCTCTGAAAAATCCACACAATATCCCTGAATCCGCTCATCCTGATATTTTTCCCGAAGTTCCATCATTATCTCATGCACTTCCTTCTCTCTTCGTCCTGTAACGACTGGAATTCCTCCTTCCTGTGCAATAAGTTCTGCTATCGCCTTCCCAAGTCCTTTTGTGCTCCCTGTTACTAAAACTACCTTATCTTTTAAACCGTAATCCATTCTGTCACCCCTGTTTCACAAAAAACGGCTAAAGTCTTCTTTTTCTCAAATTTAAGAAAAGAAAACTTTAGCCGTAGTACTTAATCTTATACAACTTAATCTATTTTGTTCTGGAAAAATTATAACATATGCACAAAGAGACTGTCAATAAAATAAAAAGAATACATTAAGTTAACTATATTATACCAAAAATAATTTCTCATATGTTTAAAAAACACTTGGAAATATCCCTTTAGATTCTATCATTTTATCCGCAAAAACTATTTCTTCATTTCCATTAGTGCAACTAACTTCCTGGCAGCGAATATTGCAAATGCCTCATCATTAATATGTGCATCCACGTCAATGACTTCAACAAGAGGATTGTTTATCACTTTCTTTAATGTAATAAATAACGCCTGGTCTTCCCTTGGGCCATAGTATTCGCTTCCCACTTTATCATTCATAGAAATTCCCTGAAGTGGAAGTAGCAATACCGCATTATTCTTACACTGATTCAGTTTCTCGCCAACTTTAATACCAAATGTAACATTTTCCTCTATATTACTCTTTACAACTGTGATAGCCGGATTATGCATATAGACAACTCTATCCTTATATTTTTCAGGGAGACTCTCTCTTTCACCAAATGTAATCATATCTGCAGCACCTACCGATACCACCTGCGGAACACCATTCAATGCAGCCGCATCTAAACGTCCTGTACCAGCTGCCATAATACCTCCGGCAATTTCATCAATCCATTCTGTTGTTGTCAAATCTAATACACCATCTACAATTCCACTGTTAATCAGAGATTCCATCATCTTTCCGCCAGTTCCCGATGCATGGAAAATAATCACCTCGTACCCTTCCTGCTCAAGATATTCTTTCGCACACATAACACATGGCGTCGTTACTCCGTACATCGTAGCTACGATCAATGGCTTTTTGACTGGAATATCTGTATTCTCATGTTCAACCATCCCAACAATAGCATGAACCGCATGTGTCAGTACCTGCGAGGAAATACGGTTAATTCCTGCTACATCCACAATGGAAGGCATCATCAAAATATCACTTGTTCCCACATATCTTGACACATCTCCAGATGCCATCGTTGATACCATGATTTTAGGAACACCTAATGGTAATAACCTCATGCACGGAGTCACAAGAGAAGTTCCGCCTGTGCCACCCAAAGCAAGAACGGCATCAAACAGCTTCTCCGCATATAACTTTGGAATCAAGGCACAAAGCCCCTTAGACATCACTTCCATGGCATATCCCCGGTCTTTTTTCTCCTGCAATTCGGCAACGCTTCCTCCTCCCAAAACAGCAACCGAATCATGATTAATATCTGGTGAAAAAGCCTCCTTATAAATGCCAGCATGAATCGTTAATGTTCGTAATCCCAGATTCTCTATTTTATTTTTTACATAGAGATATTCCTCTCCCTTTGTATCAAAAGTGCCAATTAACGCTATTGTCTTCATTTTTCCCTTCTCCAAGAAATCAACTTCTTTCCAAAAATTATCCTAAAATGTGTTTGAAATCTACTGGGGATATACAGATACCTTTTAATTTTCAAACATACTTTATTTTATTATAATAAAATTACTCCACAATTACTGGGAATAATTCAGAGTAATATTAGGAGAAAAATGGTTTTGTAAATATTATATTTTTTATCATATATTAAAAACTTCGCCATCCTCCGGAACCCACACATTTCCCTTGTAAAATTGCTTTGCCTCCTCTGTATACCGCTCTTTTCGCTTTTTCCCGGTCTGGTCTTCAGTATGCCAGATTAACAGATTCTTTACCTTTAAATCCTGTGCAATCATACTTGCCTCTTTTACCGTTTGATGTTGATATTGGTACGCATGAAACTTCGGTTCTTCATCAAATAAGCAGAAGGCTTCGGATAATAGCCAATCTACATTTTTACTATATTTTTTACCATTTTCTTTCAACGGCTCATCTCCAGCAAATACCAGTTTTTTTCCATTATCATACTCCATCAAAAAACCATATTGTTTCGCTTTTGTAGAACCAATATCAAAAAATGTAAAATCATAATTTAAAATATGTTTCCTTTCATGGTCTTTTACCAAAACAAACTTAATTCTTGTCTCCAAAAAAGCCTGGCTTCGTTTCTTAAGAATCATGCGGCACACATGTAATACCTTTCCCAATACTACATCGTTTCCGTAAAGATAAAAATCCCCCTCATATTCCTCCAGTTCTAACAACTCCGCAATCGTGCGAATTACCCATATCATCCCTAAAAAATGATCGGTATGTTCATGAGAAAGAAAGGCATGATGAAGCTTCTTCCAATTAAGATTCATAGTATCAAATGCCCGCAGGATGTCACTGCCCCCTGTCCCGTCCACAAGAAATAACTGATCATCTTCCTCAAAAACACAGGAGGTATTGATATATTTACTTACTGTTGCTGTTCCAGTGCCGATGATGTGCATTTTCATTGTAAAATCTCCTTTGTATTTTCTTTGATTAATACTTCCTTCTTTCCAGCGGATTCCCTTTCGGGTTTCTATGTAATCAGAGGGTTACAGGTCTCCGTTTCACTTCGGTCGTTGCAAAACGAGTGCCACTGGCACTCAGCAACCTCTGTTGAAAGACTAACCGCCTACCGTTATGGTAACACTCATGTTCGGATTATAACATATATCCTTTATCGTCACAATATGTCATTTTAATCCCCATAACTTACATTATATTGTTACAAAAAAGAACCCATACCATCTAGCATGAGTCCTTAAAAAAATCCTATCCCTTTCTATTTCACTTTCAGCCCTTTAAAATCTTCGCATAAGTCTTCTTCACTTTCTTGTTGTTCTTTACAGCTTTGGCCGCTACAGAAGTTACCTTATATCTAAAAAATGATTGATCCCGGTTGTGATAACCATTGGAGTTATTAATTGAATTATTAATCTGGGTTGATATTTAATCGCGATCTTCCATTTATTTTAAATTTATAGTTGAATTCAACAGCAGATCCAAATGATTTGGTTAAAATGCCTTTTATTGAAGAAATTGTATTTACAGAAAACCCCTTATTGTATAAATTTGTAATAAACTCTTGTAAATCATTTTTTGTAATTGTTTTTAATTTATAAGACTCCAAAGCAGGTTTTATATATAATCGAATTTTCTTTTACCATTTACGGATGCAATTTCAAATCTATACTGGTAAGAGAGACCATTCTTTGTTTCTCTTTTGTCAATCATTATGTCTTTCATTGTACGAATTTCTCCTTTCTGAAATGGTATGCTAGAATATAGCATCTCAAGCACACATTTTCAAGCGTTATTTTGCGTACACATTCTTATCTTATGTGTACGCTGTGTGTACTTGAAGCGTTATTTTAGAAAAATTATACAAATTTACAGAAAATAAAAAAGGGACTTCCACATAAAATGGAAGTCCCAAAACCCGCATAAATAAAGAGTTTTTCTTAGAATCTACCTGCCTTAGCAGCCTCTTCTACGGAAACAGCTACAGCTACTGTAGCTCCAACCATAGGGTTGTTACCCATTCCGATAAGTCCCATCATCTCAACGTGAGCTGGTACGGAAGAAGATCCTGCGAACTGTGCATCAGAGTGCATACGTCCCATTGTATCTGTCATACCGTAGGAAGCTGGACCTGCTGCCATGTTATCTGGGTGAAGTGTACGTCCTGTACCACCACCGGAAGCTACGGAGAAGTATTTCTTTCCTGCTTCTAATCTTTCTTTCTTGTATGTTCCTGCTACTGGATGCTGGAAACGAGTTGGGTTTGTGGAGTTACCTGTGATAGAAACGTCAACGTTTTCTTTCCACATGATTGCAACACCTTCACAGACGTCGTTTGCACCATAACAGTTAACTTTTGCACGTAATCCATCAGAGTAAGATTTACGGAATACTTCTTTTACAGTGTTTGTGTATGGATCGTATTCTGTCTCAACAAATGTGAATCCGTTGATACGGGAAATAATCTGTGCTGCGTCTTTTCCAAGACCGTTTAAGATAACACGTAAAGGTTTCTGACGAACTTTGTTAGCCTTTTCTGCGATACCGATAGCACCTTCTGCTGCTGCGAATGACTCATGTCCTGCTAAGAAAGCAAAACATTCTGTGTCTTCTTCAAGAAGCATTTTTCCAAGGTTACCATGTCCAAGACCTACTTTTCTGTTCTCTGCTACAGAACCAGGGATACAGAAAGCCTGAAGTCCTTCACCGATTGCTGCTGCTGCTTCAGAAGCTTTTCTTGCACCTTTTTTGATTGCGATTGCTGCACCTACTGTATATGCCCAGCAAGCGTTTTCGAAGCAGATAGGCTGAATGCCTTTTACCATGCCGTATACGTCAAGGCCTGCATCTTTTGTGATTTTTTCTGCTTCTTCTAAGGAAGCGATTCCATAGCTGCTTAATACGGAATTAATTTTATCAATTCTTCTTTCATATGATTCAAATAAAGCCATTCTTCTCTACCTCCTTAATTAGTCAATTACCTTGTCTGTTCTAGGGTCGATAATCTTAGCTGCGTCAGCTACACGGCCATACTGACCTGCTGCTTTTTCCCATGCTGTGTTAGGATCATCACCTTTTTTGATGAAATCTGTCATTTTTCCAAGATTTACAAACTGGTAACCGATAATTAAGTCGTCTTCGTCCAGAGCGATTCCTGTTACATAGCCTTCTGCCATTTCAAGGTAACGAGGTCCTTTCTGAAGAGTTCCGTACATAGTACCTACCTGGGAACGAAGTCCTTTACCAAGGTCTTCAAGTCCAGCACCAATCTGAAGTCCGTCTTCAGAGAATGCAGACTGAGAACGTCCATAAACGATCTGTAAGAAGAGTTCACGCATAGCTGTATTGATAGCATCACATACAAGGTCAGTATTTAATGCTTCCATAACAGTAAGACCTGGAAGAATCTCAGATGCCATAGCTGCAGAATGTGTCATACCGGAACATCCGATTGTCTCAACTAATGCCTCCTGAATTATACCTTCTTTTACGTTTAAGGTTAATTTGCAGGCACCCTGCTGTGGAGCACACCAGCCAACACCATGTGTAAAACCAGAGATATCCTTAACCTCTTTTGCTTTTACCCATTTTGCTTCTTCTGGAATCGGAGCTGCTCCGTGATGTACGCCCTGAGCCACTGGGCACATGTTCTGTACTTCTTGTGAGATAATCATGTTATTACTCCTTTCGGTATAAATTGATTTTTACTAAAATAACTTACATTCCGTAAGTAATCCCTAAGTCAAGACTTTTGTTTGTCTTCACAGTTTATTATTTTCTCACAAAAATTGCTTTTCGTCCATACTTTTTTTTAATTTTCGACAGAATTTTTGATAGAACTTTCACAATTCTCTCAATTTTTTCTCAATAAAGCAGTATTTTTGTGGTTTTATATGTTCTATTCCGTTGTTCCTTCACTCTCCATCTCATTACGATGAGTGCTTGAAGCATCTGATTCGGAAGTGCTGTCGGTCTGATCAGGAGCCGTACTTCCAGAAACTTCTGTTTCCTTTTGGGCAGTCTGTTCTGCCTTCTGTTTCTGATAAGCTTCTTTAAAAATGTCCTTCATTTTTGCGATGACCGCTTTTTCCGCATGATACCAGATTGTTTTGCCATTCATATTTGTTACAGTGAAATATTCATCATATATCACAAGCTTCATTGTATTTCCATGATGGTAAAAAGTATAGGTTCTGCCTTTACTTACTTTTTTTGCCGCTTTTTTTGCCCCATTTTTTCTTTGCACGGGCTTCATTCGACTTTTTCTTACTCATCTGGTCAATATAGGTTGCAACAGAAGAAGCAGCCTCGTTCTCATAGCATCTTCCTTTATCATTGATAATTAAAGGTGCATCTGCTAAGCGATGGAATAGTTTGGAGTTTGGATAGCCATTTCTGAAATGTAAAAATGCATCGCCGATAGCGGAAGCATTATAGGCATAATAAACATTGTTCGGCAAATCAGTAAACACAATGTAATTACCGCCATATACCATGATTTCATAAATAGCATTATCTTCATCATAAAGGATATATTCGTATCCTGGCCCGTACTTTTCCTTCACCTCATCTGGCGTATATTTTGTTGTTTTATCTGCTCTTGACGCAATAATTGTTGCTAAAGAAAATACTGCTTCTTCCTCTATAAATTCACTGCCATCCATGTTGTCAGCATAGCCCACTTCAAGTTTTACAAGATGATCCCGAGATATCTTTTCAAGGTAATCACTGGCTCTTTGCTCATCCTCTGTCATGTCGTTCTCTGCATCTACTTTTGATTTCAGGGACTTATTCTGTTTTTTCAGCTTTTTATTTTCTTTTTGCAGTTCTTTATAATAACTTGACTCAAGTACCTTTTTCTTTGAAGCTTTACAGCCGGTAAGAGAAAATATCAATACCAGACTTATCAAAAGAACTACATATTTACTTCTTCTTCCTCTTTTCATGATGTCCTCTGATTTTCTTAATATTCTTCTTTCTGGACTACTTCGTTTTTATTTTTATAGATGGAGTGGCCAGCAACATATCCTCTTACGCTGGATAATGGATATATGTTACTGTGTCTTCCCACGATAGTTCCTGGATTTAATATAGAACCACAACCAACTTCTACATAATCTCCAAGAATTGCTCCAATCTTCTTCATATGTGTCTCAATCTTTGTATCATCTAAATGAACCTCTACTAACTTTTTGTCAGACTTTACATTAGAAGTAATAGAGCCTGCTCCCATATGGGATTTATAACCGAGAATAGAATCTCCTACATAATTATAATGAGGAACCTGTACTTTATCAAACAAAATAACATTTTTAAGTTCAGTAGAATTACCTACTACAGCTCCCTCTCCTACGATAGCGTTGCCACGGATAAAGGCACAGTGGCGAATCTCTGCATCCGGACCAATAATTGCCGGGCCATTAATATACGCTGTTGGCGCAACCATAGCAGATTTTGCTACCCACACATGTTCTTTTACTTCTTCATACTCATCTTTGGAAAGAAGCATTCCTACTTCCATAATGAAGTCATGAATCTTTGGAAGAACTTCCCACGGATAGGTGTTCTCCTCAAATAATACAGATGCGATTGTTCTGTTAAAATCCTGAAATAATTCCCTATTTTCTAATCGTTTCATTTTCTTTTCTGGCTGCAAACAGCCTCTCCTTTCTATTTATATCTATGTTACTATCT
>ADJS01007917.1_pt1 | contig 14090 bp, 13 predicted proteins | sample 268128 | NCBI WGS metagenome assembly ADJS01 (sample SAMN00007486, study PRJNA43253) | human gut metagenome | isolation source: feces sample TS28 | reverse complement strand
AAAGTTTTCTTCTTTTTATCACAATACCGATTCCGATTGCAAGTATTACCAGTGGTATTACAAATACTGTCATAATCAATGTTGCTTTCTGATTAAATGCCGGAACGACTGCATTCTCTGTCTTAAGGCTCTTTGCTCTGATAGAAATCTTGCTCTTTTGTTCTGCAAGATAGTTCACACCATTCAATACAAAGTCTGTGTTTGCACCACTTACTGCCTGGTCGATATCCTGCAGTAACATATTGGTACATCCAGTTACAATCATTCTTCCACCAGTAGAATCTGATACAGCTACGGAAATATTAAATGGACCGCTGATATCATTCTTTTCTTTATTCAGTGTGGCACTATCTGTATTGACTTTGGAGTATGCACCATCGCTTGTGGAAAGCAATGAAGTTACTGTATAATCAGATGCAGAAGAATTCTTCTTTGCATTCTTTTCTGTAATATCTTTCAGTCCCTTTGCACTTGGAGCTAAAATATAAATATTGCTGTTGTATTGTGCTGAGGTTGCATCAGAACTTTCGATAGTTGGAAGCAGATAAATTGGATACTGTGTATATTTACTTGCATCTGTTTCTACAACAACTCCTTTTTGTGGCTCTACATTATAAGACTTAAGCAGGCTGTATAAGTTTGTAAGATTCTCTACTTTTGCATCTAAAAATACATACATCTTTCCGCCGTTTTTCATGTATTTTTTAATCATCTTAAGCTCATCTTTTGTAATGTCTTTTTGTGCGCCATTGATGAGTAAGATAGAACAGTCATCCGGTACTCTCTGCTCAGTAAGAAGGTTCAACGTTTTTACAGAATAGTTATCTCCTTCAAAGCTACTTGTCACGCTTGTGTCAAAGCTCTGTTCAGAATGTCCACTTAAGGTATAGATTACCGGTGTGGAGTCAGAGACAACGTAGTTGATTGCTTCTGTCGTAAGGCTCTCTAGCTGAAGAGAATCTGCAGAATAGGAATAGTCACTTCCATAGCTGTATGATACATAGTCATTAGCAGAAACATAACGATATTTCTTACCACATTTTATAATCATACTATCATTGGCTACTTCTTCACTGCTGTCTGTATATTTCTTTGTAAAGTTTGGATACAAATCCGGGTCTTTATAAACAAATTTTACTTTAGTAGAATTTTTCTTATATTCTTTCCAAACCTGTGCGTAGGAAGAATTTACGCTAGATTCCTTATCAATAACGTAAATCGTGACTTCTTTATCTAAACCCTTTAAGATTTTCTTCGTCTGTTTGGAAAGAGAATAGATTTTGTTGGCTGTCACATCGACTGTGTAGTTTTTACTTGTCACAAATATATTCACTGCGATAACCGCTGCAATCAGAACGACAACTGCCACTGCGGAAAAAATACCTTTTTTTAATTTTGTATTCATTTTATTCTTAATCATTGTATGCCCTCCTAATTCCATCTGCGCTTTTCAATTCCCTGCATCGTAAGGAATAAAAATACCGCGATAAATGATACATAATATATGATAGAAGATGCATTTAAAATTCCACTGCAAAAATCGTTAAAACGGTCTAATACAGAAAACCAGTCGATAATCTTAGAAAGACCATTATCAAACAATGCAGGTTTTACTTTACTTAAAATGGCAATGATCGCGATTCCTGCAACACCAACTCCGGCTGTAATTTTTACATTCTTTGTTTCATCATAGAAAAACCATGCGATAAGAATAACAGCAAGTACGCATACAATGTAAGTATATCTTGCTCTTCCCGGTACAACATTTGAAATATTAGGAAGCAACATACAAAAGAGCACTACTGCAAAAGATAATGCCGCTGCGATCATCTGGTTATCAGTAAGAGAGGAGACAAACATTCCGACCGCCATCAGGCAGGCTCCTAATAAGAAATATCCAAGACAGCCTGTAAGAACGGTCTTCCAGTTTACGTTTCCAAACATACTTAATACACCTGCCTCTATGATGCTTACTAACATAGAAATAGCAAGTAATGTTACGGATGCAAGATACTTTCCAAATACAATACTGCCAGAGCGAATTGGGGAAGTATATAAGAGCTGATCTGTTCTCTGCTTCTTTTCTTCTGCAAATAAACGCATCGTAAGAATTGGTACAATCACGATATATAAAATCGTACTGTTAGAAAATACATACTGTGCGTAATCGGTATAACCATAAGACATACAGATTACAGAAAAATACACTCCTGTTGCAGCGATAAAAAGAGCAAAATAAATATAAGCTGCCAGTGAGTGGAAATAGCTTCTCATTTCTTTTAAATAAATGGCTTTCATTCTACTTATCCTCCTCTTCTTTTTCTGCCTGTTCAGTTCCCTTGCTGTCTGCTTTTTTCTTCCTTTTAAAAGAAAATCCATGATGTCCCTGTTTCTCAATCTGTTCGGATGCTTTCTTTGCTTCAGATTCTACCTCTTCTACATCCTGTCCGGTAAGTTTCAGGAATACATCTTCAAGAGACAAGCTTTCACGTTCCATCTTAATAATAGGTAATTTCTCTTCTGCAAACTCAAAGAACAGATTATCGCGGATATCTTCTTTTGTCGCTGTTTTTGCCTGTACATCAACGATTCCATCTTTTTCGTCGATAATCTTATAATCTCTGATATATTCTGATACTTTTAATACCTCTTCTACCTGCTCACGGCTTCCCTTTACAGACATATTAATATTATCGGTATCGGAGAAATCTTCTGATAGATGTTCTGGTGTATCCTCTGCAACTAACGTTCCCTTATCTATAATAAGTACATAGTCACATATCGCATTCACTTCTGATAAAATGTGAGAACTTAAAATAATCGTATGCTTCTGGCCTAAACTTTTAATAAGAGCACGAATCTCAATAATCTGATTTGGATCAAGACCTACCGTCGGCTCATCCAGAATTAACAGCGGTGGATTTCCAATTAAAGCCTGTGCCAGTCCAACTCTTTGCTTATATCCTTTCGAAAGATTCTTTATTAATCTTCCCTTCATGTCAGAAATCTTTACTGCCTCTGTTACTTCATTAATAGAAGATTCTTTCTCTGTCTTTTTACGGATTCCTTTTAAATCACAGATAAAGTTCAAATATTCCGCTACAGTCATATCCTCATACAGTGGTGGGATTTCTGGAAGATAACCGATTAACTTCTTTGCCTGTATCGGCTGCTCTAAAATGTCATATCCTCCAATCTTCACTTCACCGGAAGTTGCTGAAATATATCCCGTCATTATATTCATTGTTGTGGATTTACCTGCGCCATTTGGTCCAAGAAGTCCCACGATCTGTCCGTCAGGCACCGAAAAACTGATATCTTTTACCGCATGATGTTTTCCGTAATCCTTGACTAAGTTTTTTACTTCTATCATAAAATAAGCCTCCTGTATAATTTTTATGTACTCCCGGAATCTTTCTGTCTTTAGAAAATTCATTGCAAAAGAAAATACCGGAAAGATTGCGGGAGTACACACTCAATGTATAGTATATTATTCTTAATTTACGATGATTTTGTGAACATATTCTTCTTTTCACATTAAGTTCACATTTTAAACAAATTTTGTGAAATGTCTTTTATTGATATTTTCTTAACTTTTGCTTTTTCCATCTTTTCCCCTTTTCATTACTTTTTTGTTCTGCAATTTATACATGTCCATCCTTCACCGAACTCAAAAAATGAAATTCTTGCAGCTATATCTATCATTTTTATCCGTTTTTCACTTAAAAATCTTAAGTTAAATGTCTTGTTATGAAATTTTTTTTAAAAAAGTTGTACTTTTACTTATTCTTTTTATTGAATTACTTCACACAATATAGTATAATAGGTTTCGGCAAAAGAACTCGGTGAGAGATATGATTCTGATACTTTTTTGTCAATCATCGAGGATATAAAATATGTATAATACACAATATCAAGGAGGAACAGACTATGTCTTACGTTGATGACGTACTCGCAAAAGTTATTGCAAAAAACCCAAGTGAACCAGAATTCCATCAGGCAGTTACAGAAGTTTTTGAAACTATCCGCCCATTAATCGAGGCTAATGAAGAAGAATATAAAAAACAGGCTGTTTTAGAGAGAATCACAGAACCAGAAAGAATGATTAAGTTCCGTGTACCATGGGTAGATGATAACGGACAGGTTCAGGTTAACATGGGTATCCGTGTTCAGTTCAACAGTGCAATCGGACCTTACAAGGGAGGATTACGTTTTCATCCATCCGTAAACCAGGGTATTATCAAATTCTTAGGATTTGAGCAGATTTTCAAAAACTCTCTTACAGGACTTCCAATTGGTGGTGGTAAAGGTGGTTCTGACTTCGACCCTAAGGGCAAATCAGACCGTGAAGTTATGGCATTCTGCCAGAGCTTTATGACAGAGCTTTGCAAACACATCGGTGCTGACACTGACGTACCTGCTGGTGATATCGGTGTTGGCGGAAGAGAAATCGGTTACCTCTTCGGACAGTATAAGAGAATCAAAGGTCTTTACGAAGGCGTTCTTACAGGAAAAGGTTTAACATACGGTGGTTCCCTTGCAAGAACAGAAGCTACAGGATATGGTCTTGTATACTTCACAGAAGAAATGTTAAAATGCCATGACGATGACATCGCTGGTAAGACAATTGTTGTTTCCGGTGCTGGTAACGTTGCAATCTACGCTATCGAGAAATGTCATCAGCTTGGTGCAAAAGTTGTTACATGTTCTGATTCTACAGGATGGGTATACGATCCAGAAGGAATCGACTTAGATGCTTTAAAAGAAATCAAAGAAGTAAAACGTGCTCGTTTAACAGAGTACAAGAACTACCGTCCAAACAGCGAATATCATGAAGGACGCGGAGTATGGTCTGTTAAATGTGATGTTGCTCTTCCATGTGCTACTCAGAATGAGCTCTTCCTTGAAGACGCAAAACAGTTAGTTGCTAACGGATGTATCGCAGTTTGTGAAGGTGCTAATATGCCTACTACATTAGATGCTACTAAGTACTTACAGGAAAACGGCGTGATGTTTGCTCCTGGTAAAGCTTCTAACGCTGGTGGTGTTGCTACATCTGCTCTTGAAATGTCCCAGAACAGCGAAAGATTAAGCTGGACATTCGAAGAAGTTGACAGCAAACTTAAAAACATCATGGTTAACATTTACCACAACATTGATGACGCTGCAAAACGTTACAACAAAGAAGGCGACTATGTAACAGGCGCTAACATCGCAGGTTTCGAAAAAGTATTAAACGCTATGCTTGCACAGGGCGTTTGCTAATTTTCTTCCTTGACTATTGTTACAGAAATAAATTTTCTCTTGAAATCATTTTTTAAATGATATATAATCAAAGAAACGCAACGGAGTGTTCCATTTAGGAATACTCCGTTTTTTGTTTTCCAAATTTCTCTATTTTCGGATTTGAAAAACATTTTCCTGTGTATTATACAGTGCAGAAGGAGAAATCTCCACTCTATTCCACCTTCTGTAGTCAATGGCTACCCGCTTCGTATAGTAGTCATTCTCCTGCTGGCTTTTCTTTTGCCAACTATAAAGCCATGCAGGAACAGGATGCGTTTCTTATATTATTTATTATTTCGATTTACTTATTAATTTACTTTTGGAGGTAATATTACTATGGATAAAATAGATAGAAAGATTCTTTCTCTTCTTCAGGAGAATGCCCGTTACCCTTTAAAATACCTTGCACAAAAGGTATTCTTATCTTCTCCTGCCGTTTCTACGAGAATAGAACGTATGGAAAAAGCCGGCATTATCACCGGCTATCACGCAACAATTGACCCTGTTGCATTGGGATATCATATTACAGCATTCATTAATCTTACTTTAGACCCAAAGCAGAAAAATGAATTTTATCCTTATGTCACGGACTGCCCTAATGTTTTGGAATGTAACTGTGTTACTGGTACATATTCTATTATGCTGAAGGTTGCTTTTCCCAGCACAATGGAGTTAGATACCTTTATCGGGCATCTTCAGCAGTTTGGGAATACACAAACACAGATTGTGTTTTCAACGGCGGTTCCTCCAAGAGGGGTGGGGATTGAAACAGATGAAACAGATACAGCGGAGGAAATCAAAAAAGCATAATTATCAGATGCACTCTAAGATATTAGCTAAAAAATGTATTATATGATGGATTTTGATTCCGTTGTAAAAAACACAAATTCACAAAATACATCATAATACATTTTTTTACTGTTTGATAATGATTGATTATCTTTTTTGTCATTGAATAGATTTTATATCATTATTTTTCACTTATGATAAGGATGATTATGGAGTATTCGATATCCCCGGTAGATTTGTTCGTAGAGAACCATTCCGGTCATATTAGAGGACATCGTGAAGTCTGAGAAGACCAGGGGTTCTATAGGACCAGTACCCAGTTCTGCAAATTTATCCGTTGCTTCCTCATTCCATTCTGGTACAAAGAACATAACTCCTTTCATACCTGAACCTTCCCATTTTTTTAGCTGGTCGCTGAGTTTTTCTGAGGTAAGTTCTGCTTTGCCGGGCTGTACGAGTAGTTTTTTTCATGCCGGTATCTTTCGTAAGCAGAGAGTTCCACTCTTTTTCTTTTTTTACAAATTTACAGCTTATTTTGCAGTAACGGCTGAGGCGTTTTTCGTATTCTGCGATAGCTTTTTTGCAGAATTTCTGTGATTTTTTGCGTTCTTGTATATATATTTCGTATTTCATGATTTTCCTGTATTTCTATTTTTGTGTAGGTTCTATTATGCATTCATCTCAAATTACACACCTTTCACTTTTTTATCACAGTCAGAAAACGAAAACACCATATACTCCTATCTGTGACCTCGGAGCAAGTGTTGGATGTGAGTGTTTCCACAAACACTCAACACACCGCGACCAACATCACAGATAAGAGTATATGGTGTTTTCGTCCGGTAAAAGCATAAAAAAGCGAACCAGAAGGGACTCGAACCCCCGACACACGGTTCCGGAAACCGTTGCTCTATCCAACTGAGCTACTGGTCCACAGGAAGTTTTCTTAAAAACTTCCGTTGTTTATAATACTATATTTTACATTATATTGCAAGGGAAAGTTTCTTTGTATCTTCGATAATCTTCGGCATTTTCCCGCAGTTTTTCTACTGCTTCTTTGATGCATTGTACGGTGTAATCTATTTCTTCCTGCGTGTTTTGATAACCGATTGTAAGGCGCAAAGTGCCGCGTGCGAGCTTCTCAGGAATTCCCATTGCAGTGAGAACGTGGGATGGAGAAGTGTCTCCTGTACTACAGGCAGATGCGGCGGAGGCGCAGATATTTTTTTCGTCTAATAAAAGTAATAGTTCGTTGCCTTCGATGAATTGGAAACTGATGTTACAGTTACCTGGCAGTCTGTTTGTAAGACTTCCATTTAAGCGGCAGTATGGTATTCCTCTCTGTAATCTCCGTATTAAATAATCTCTTAATTGCTGTATTTCTTTCTCCCGGTACTCCCTTGTGGTAAATGCAATTTCTGCTGCTTTTCCCATTCCAGCGATTCCCGGAACATTTTCTGTGCCTGCCCGATGATCTCTTTCCTGTTTGCCACCGTGGATGTATTCAGGAAGAAGGATTTTTTTACGAATATAAAGGAATCCCACACCTTTGGGGCCGTTAAATTTATGAGCACTGGCACTTAACAGGTCAATATTTTCTTTTTTTACATCTATCAGAAGCTGTCCATATGCCTGTACGGCATCTGTATGAAATAAAATATCGTTCTTTTCGGCGATTTTTCCAATTTGTGCAATCTTTTGTATCGTTCCCACTTCATTATTAGCGTACATAACCGAAATAAGTATGGTGTCCTTTCGTATTGCTTTTTCAAGAACATCGAGTCGGATACTTCCCCATTCGTCTACATCAAGATAAGTCACTTCAAATCCCTGTTTTTCCAGATAGGCACAGCTATTTAGTATGGCATGATGCTCGATTTTACTTGTGATGATATGCCGTCCTTTTTCTTTTAACATTTGTGCTGCTGCTTTTATCGCCCAGTTGTCAGACTCTGTTCCGCCTGATGTAAAATAAATTTCTTCTGCTGACGCATTCAAAGTTTTGGCAATCTGTTCACGGACATTTTCTATCATGCCGCGATTCTCTGAGGACATTTGATAGACTCCAGAAGGATTCCCATATTTTTCACAAAAATATGGTCGCATTGCCACTTCTACTTCCAGGCGTACCGGTGTCGTAGCTGCATTGTCGAGATAAACCTGCTTCATAGACTTTCCTCTTTTCCATGATTTATTGATAGCTATTTTTTATGAGCAACTTCTGAATAGTTGCCTTCATTTTCGCATACAATCAAATAACCCTTTGCCTGCGGTGTCACTATGTCATACAAAAAAATGATTTTTACTGGAACATTAATCTTAACTCTCTCTGGTTTTCTGGCAAGAATACTCGGATTCTATAACAGAATATTCCTCTCGAACTTAATTGGTGCAAAAGAATTAGGAATTTATCAGCTTATTTTCCAATCTACATGCTCTGCTTTTCTTTGTGCTGCCATGGATTTGAGACTGGCATTTCTAATCTCACCTCGCGTTTTTTTGCAAAGGGACAAAAAAAGAACGCACACCATCTCGTCCGACTTGGCTGCCTTCTTTCTTTTTGCCTCTCTATTCTACTGATGTTTGCCCTTTTTGAAGGTGCTGATTATTTAAGCACATTCATTTTAAAAGAAACCTCCGCCGCTCCTTCCCTGAAAATTGCAGCTCTTTCTCTGCCTTTTGTTTCCATAAAAGCCTGTCTTCATGGTTACTATATTGGCTTAAATCATTCCAGTGTTCCAGCAGTCAGCCAGATTGTGGAACAAATTACCCGTGTGGGTGGGATTTATCTTCTGTCAATCTCTGTTTTTATTATGGGCGCTGATGCAAGAATTGCTGCCTGGGGAATGGTTCTTGGTGAAGCAGTTTCCACGATATACACTATCCTTGCCTACTTTCGTAGACTGTTTTTCGAAAATAGTATCTTTTTCCAAAAAAATTTGCAGAAAAACAATTCAAATAAAAATAAGCAAAACAAGAAAATTTCAAATACAAAAAATCAAAATGAAAGGATTTCAAACAAAAATAATTCAGATAAAATTTTAAAAAATTATAACAAAAAATATGCTGATAAAAGAACATTCTCCCGGCAGGCAGATTCTTTCACCCTTTCCACAAGAGAACTTTTAGAGCACTTTTTTTCTTTTAGCATCCCTATTTCCATGAATCATTTCTGCCTTACGATTATCAGTAGTTTAGAAACTATGCTCATTCCTTTTATGCTTGAAATATTTTTTCACAGTCACTCACAAGCGTTAGAAACTTACGGCACATTAACCGGTATGGCATTGCCATTTCTTTTCTTTCCTGCTACCATTGTAAACTCTCTCTCTGTAATGCTCATGCCTGCGATTTCTTCGGCCTACGACCAAAAACAACACCGGCAGATGGAAAACACAATCTCTGCCAGCCTTCATTTTTGCCTTCTTATCGGCATTTTCAGCACCTTTGCCTTTCTTATTTACGGAACGGTACTTGGGGAGACTATTTTCCACAGTAAAGAAGCTGGACAGTATGTCTATTTATTTTCCGTTCTATGTCCATTTATGTATGCCGCACAGACAACTTCGAGTATTTTAAATGGATTTGGAAAGACGAAGCAGACTCTTTACCATAACCTTTTAGGGGTAGGCATCCGAATTTTCTTTATCCTGCTTCTTATTCCATCTAAAGGAATCCCCGGTTATCTCATCGGACTTCTTGCAGGCTATAGTCTTCAGCTTCTTTTGAACTTATTCTGCATTTATCAGATTGTACCTTTTTATTTTTCTGCAGAAAAGACTTTGCTTTTCCCCGTTCTAACAGCAATCGGCGGAGGCATTCTCTCCAAAAAATTCTGGGGAATTGCCTCCGCCGCACTGCCACTTTCTTCTTTTTATATTTTAGTAATAAGTGGCTTTCTTTATTTTCTTTTTTTTACTTTGTGTCAGATTTTTCGAGAAAGTGTTTAAAAAATACTTTCTGCAAGATGTTTGCTGCAATTTGTGGGAACGTGTTTACACAATTCGGGCAATCTGCTCGCATAAAATAAGACGCATCATCTGATGAGGAAAGGTCAATGCTGAAAAACTCAGCTTTTCATTTGCCCGTCGTACTACTTTATCTGCAAGGCCTAATGAACCGCCAATTACAAAAACAACATCTGAAGATACAGTAGAAAATACTCTCTCCATCCGTTTTTTCCACGCTGACGTACTGTAGTGCTTTCCGTCAATACAAAGTGCAATAACGTAATCATCGTCTTTTATCTTGCTTAAAATACGCTCGCCTTCCATCTCCCGAATCTGCCTTTCCACAGAAGCAGGACACTGATCAGGCGTCGGTTCATCGGGACACTCCATGATATCCATCGAATATTTTTTTCGGATTTCTTTTACATAAGCAGCAATACCATCTCTAAAGAAATCTTCTTTTACTCTGCCGACACAGACTATTTTAATTCCTGTCATACCTCTTAATCATCCCTGCGGTCGCCAAACAATAAAAGGAGACGCAGAAGCTGTAAAATAGAAGAAGCCGCTGCTGCAACATAAGTAAGTGCCGCTGCCGTAAGAACCTTTCTTGCTCCGGAAATCTCATCATCATAAAGAATATGCGAATTACCAAGAATCTTTAATGCTCTTGAAGAAGCATTAAACTCTACTGGTAATGTGACAAGCTGGAATATTACTGTAAGAGAAAATAACAGCACACCAAGCATAATCAATGTACGGCTTCCTCCAAGCACGATTCCGATTAAAATAAGCGGCCAGGAGATTGTCGCACCAAAGTTTACAACTGGCACAATCGCACCACGGATTTTAAGTGGTGCATAACTTTCTGCATCCTGAATCGCATGTCCGCATTCATGTGCCGCTACACCAATTGCGGCTACAGAACTGGAACGAAATGTTGCATCAGATAAATTCAGCACCCTGTTTGACGGGTCATAATTATCCGTTAAATCACCGGAAATATGTCGAATCTCCACATCATAAATTCCTGCTCCATGAAGGATTTTCTCTGCCGCTTCTGCCGCAGTAATTCCCGAATGACTCCTCACTCTGTTAAACTTTGCATAAGTGGACTTTACTCTTGCTGACGCAAGCAGGCAAATCACCATACCGATTATAACTAAAATATATGTCGGGTCCCAGTACATCCCGTAATATCCGCCATAATACATAGACTACACCTCCAATTTACTTATTTCTCAATACGGTATGCAGCAACCACTTCTGCTGTATACATATGATGATAATCCTTTTCCGGATACCATCTTCCATCTACTTCTGGATCAATGAATTCTTCTGGATTTAACTGTGTTTCCATAAGCTTCTTGCAGACAAATACCATGGTTCCTTCCTCAAAAGTAGGCTCTCCCTCTTCTGTCTCTACTACATGAAAATTTACCTTGCTGATCTTATCTTCATCTCTTCCAGATACCTTTCCAAGATAACCCATCTCCTGTTTGCGCTCACCATCAAAAAATGTCAGTGTAAAGGTATCTCCTGCATCCACAAATTCCTTTGTAAAACGCTGTGGACGAATACCAACTGTCACTACATTTTTTCCCCAGAAAACGCCCATCATTCCCCAGGAAGCTGTCATTGTATTTACTTTGCCTTCTTTCTTTGCAGAAATGAGCATCCAGTCCTGACCAATTCTCTGAAAAGGATTTACATTTGCTTTTGTTACATCAATTTTTTCGAACTTCATTATAATATCCTCCTAAAAATACATTCCAGTATAATATAGCATCTTTTTAACAAAAATAATAAAATATGCTTCTTTTCATTATCCTCTTAAGATTACCGTTCCACTAACTTATTTTAGTAATCCAGTTTCTTTGCTGCTTCTACAATCATTTCTTCTGTTACAACATATGGATAATGCTCTAAATCTTCATCTTTCACCATAAATGGCGCACATTTTGCTACTTCTTCTACTGTCACACCCACTTCAGAAAGCTTTGCTGGAAGGCCCACTGTCTTATTAAATGCGATAAGCTTCTGGCATTCTTCCTCTTTTCCATCAATCGTAAGTAATAGCAATACACCAAAACCGACAACAACGCCATGCAAATGGTCTTCATCGAATCCTGGCAAATTACAAAGGCCGTAGAAGAAAGCGTGTGCAACTCCACCGTTATAATCCATCGTATGTTCTCTTGCCACAAGCAAGGAAACCCAGCCTGCAGTAATGATAATATCAAGAGCAACCTGCTCTAACGCATAAGATGCCACTCCCTGTTCATTATCTTTTAACGCCTGTGCCCCATGCTCAACCATCGCTTCCATACACATACGGCTAAGCTGGACACCCATCGCTTTAAAATGTTCTAACTTCTCGCCTCTTGCAGAAATACTGACTTCATAATACTTGGCATAAGTATCTCCAATTCCTGCCCAAAGATACTCTTTTGGTGCATTGGCAATAATTTCTGTATTGATAAATACATGCTTTGCCGGCTCTAAGAAATGCACAAACTTGCAAAATGTCCCGTCTTCATTATATACAATAGAAACAGCGGAAGTCGGTGCACAGTTCGATGCTATCGTAGGAAATGAAAAATATGGCTTTTCAAAATCAATACTTACAAGCTTACAAGTATCAATTGCCTTTCCTCCACCAACAGCAAATATCATATCTGCCTGCCGTACTGCCTCTAACTGTTCTAACTTTTTCGCATTGTTAAAGGTACATTCGCCTCCGAACCATACAAAATCAAGAATCTCTATCCCTGTATCTTTCACCGCGGCAAGCAGTTTATCCTTTGCGGCTGCCATCGCTTTTTTACCGCCAACAACAACTGCCTTTTTCCCATAAATATGGCACTGTTTTCAATCTGTCTATATGCTTCCGGTCCTACCGTATACGGTGGAACCTGCACTGAATAATTCTCCATAACGTGCTCCTTTCTGTCCGTTTTATTATAGTAAAGTAATACTTAGCCGTCAATATGCGATTGGCATTCTTGTTCTTTCTCACCTTGTATGATACACTCATAGAGACTATTAATCTATTCATACACAGTTATGTACATCTAAAAACTTTTATACCTGATTTTGTGTGATAAATTGCCACCAAGTCAGATAGATAGGGATTTTAAGAATACATAAAATAAAAAGGAGTGTTTCTACCTATGCTAAACAAACAATATACATCCATGTTACAGGAAAAAGACGTTATTTTTGAAATATTCCAATATGCCACCGAACGAGCAAAAGTTGTCGGAGCAGAGAACATTTATGATTTCAGTCTTGGAAACCCTTCCGTACCTGCACCTTCTATTGTAAATGAAACTATTGTCCAAAAAGTGAACACCTTAGACCCTTTAGCACTTCACGGATACAGCCCTAGCTTTGGAATCATGGAAACCCGCGAGAAAATCGCCGTTTTCTTAAATAAAAAATACGGTTCTTCTTACAAAGCTTCTAATATTTTTATGGCAATCGGTGCTGCCGGAGCGTTAGCTCATGCTTTTCGTGCAGTAACAAACCCTGGAGATGAAATCATCACATTTGCTCCTTGTTTTTCTGAATATAAACCATATACTGCTGGAGCAGGCTTAAAACTCACCATTATCCCGGCGGATATCGACACCTTCCAGATTAACTTCGCAGCATTTGAAGCACAATTAAATGAAAATACTACTGCTGTCTTAATCAATTCCCCAAACAACCCATCAGGAATTGTTTATTCCACAGAAACCATCAAAAAATTAGCAGACATTTTAACAGAAAAATCAAAAGAATTTGGTCATCCAATCTATCTTATCTCCGATGAGCCATACCGAGACATTATTTTTGAGGGAGTGAATGCCCCTTATGTGGCAAACTACTACAAAAATACCCTCACCTGCTATTCCTTTAGTAAATCTATCTCCCTTCCGGGGGAACGTATCGGCTATCTCGCCGTGCATCCAGATTGCATAGAAGCTAACAAGATCATCGAAATCTGTCCACAGATTTCCCGTACCATCGGACAAAACGGTGCCGCTTCCCTCATGCAGAGAACCGTAGCGGATGTCTGCA
>ADJS01020696.1_pt1 | contig 14206 bp, 9 predicted proteins | sample 268128 | NCBI WGS metagenome assembly ADJS01 (sample SAMN00007486, study PRJNA43253) | human gut metagenome | isolation source: feces sample TS28 | reverse complement strand
TCCGTTATTTCTATAGTATCACACTTTCTGTCAGACGGCAAACGCGATTTAAAGAGGCAGGCACAAAGGGAAATACTTCCTTTTATGTCTGCCTCTGAATATCATTTTTTATTTTACTTCTTTATAAAAGTTTACGCAGTCCGACGGATCATAATAGATTTTATTATCCGCAAGCAGCGTGGAAACACCGTTCTGTACTTCGATGATGCTGACCGCACAGTTGTACGGCACGCCGCCGTGCCAGAAGTCGTTCTTGTCTTCATAGACATTGCGCAGCAGCGCGCGCATGCAGCAGCCGTGGGTGGCGATCAGGATCGTCTTGTCCTGGAGCTCCGGTTTTGCAGTCAGCTCATGATAGAACGCTTCCGCCCGGTCGCAGACCTCCTGGATCGTCTCTCCGTCTCCTGCCGGGCGGAAGTGGAACGGATCTCTGTAAAAATCGTCGAAGTGTTCAGACGGAATCTCAAAATTGTTTGCCCGGCATCCAAGCCCTTCCCAGGAGCCAAAGGAAAGCTCCATCAGGCGGTCGTCGGTCGTAAGCGGCACATTTCTGCCCGCAAGGACAAGCTCTGCCGTGTGCTTTGCGCGGCGCAGTGGACTGGAAATTCCAAGGTCAAACGGGATATTTTTCAGTCCTTCCGCCGTCACTTTCGCCAGACGGACACCGTTCTCATTCAGCTCGGTGTCCGACTGGCCCTGCAGTCTGCCTTCTACGTTCCACGCGGTTTCACCGTGGCGTATGATATAAAGTTTCATAAAAATCAGCCTCTCAGTTCGATGTTGAACTCATTCTGCAGTTTCTTGCAGATCTTCTCGACAAATTTCTGTACTTTTTCGAAGTCAAATGCTTCTTCCTTCGGTGCAAAGGTGACGGTGAACGCCATGCTCTTCTTGCCTTCCGGAATCTGGCCGCCCTCGTAAACATCGAACAGACGGATCTCTTTTACGTATTTGTTTGCCTCGCGGATGCAGTTCTCTACATCGCCGCAGCTGATGTTTTTGTCCATGACAAATGCCAGGTCACGTTTCTCCTCCTGGAATTTGGAGATCGGCTGGAAGGTGCGTTTTTTGCCGTACCATCTGGAGAGCTCTTTTAAGTCAAGCTCCATGATGTAAGCGGAAGTACGCATGCTCAGCTCGTTCTGGATATCGTATGCTGCTTTTCCGAAGTATCCGATTTCTGTACCCTCGCAGAGTACTTTCACTGCCTGATACGGATGCAGGAAGGATTTCTGAACCGGCTCGTAGGTGAACTCAATGTCCATGCTCTCGGCGATGGTGTTGGCGATGCCCTTCATCGTGAAGAAGCTCTCGTTGTTTCCGAAGGTTCCGACGCAGAGAACTTTTCTCTCATCCGGGTAGGATGTCAGCGGCAGGGACTCCGGAATGTAGATGCCTGCTACCTCGAACAGTCTTCCTTCAAGGGTGCCCTGTTTCTCATTTCTGGAAATGGCATTCAGCATGGAAGCTGCCAGTGTGGTACGCATCAGGGACAGATCCTGGTTGATCGGGTTGATGATCTCGATGGCATTTCTCTCTTTTGCATCTGCCGGCAGTTTCAAAAGATCCAGATCTGCAGGGGAGAAGAAGGAGTAATGCATGCACTCGTAGATACCCATGGTGCATAAGGTATTCTTCAGTGCCAGCTCGCCTTTCTGCTCTTCATTGTAGCCGCCCATCGTTACCTGTGCAGCGGAAAGGAAGGTATCGGTTACGTGATCGTAGCCGTACATACGGATGACTTCCTCTGCCACGTCCGGATAGCGCTCGACATCGTTCTCTCCCTCCGGCAGCATATCCTCACGGTAAGCCGGAACCTGGATGGTCAGCTCATCGCCGTTGATTTCCGGTGCAAAGTTCAGGTTTTTCATAATGCGGAGAATCTCTGCTTCCGGAACTTCGATACCGAGTACGCCGTTTACTTTGCTGACACTGACGGTCATCGGAGTCGGATCGATGGAGTTTCCGGTGTTCACATCGAAATGGGTACGGGAAACTTTACCGCAGCCAAGCTCTTCCATCAGATGCAGGGCACGTTTCATACCAAGTACGGTTGAATACTCGTCCACGCCTTTCTCATATCTTGCACTGGCATCCGTCGCTTTTCCAAGCGCACGGGCTGTCTTTCTGACGTTGTCGCGTGCGAATTTTGCGGACTCAAACATAACAGCCTCTGTCGTGTCGCGGATCTCGGAGTTTAAGCCTCCCATGACACCGGCAAGTGCAACCGGTTTTACGCCGTCGCAGATCACGAGGTTGTTCTCATTCATTGTGTATTCCTGCTCATCGAGGGTCACAATCTTTTCATTTTCTTTTGCTCTTCTGACACAGATTTCATTGCCTTCCAGATAAGAGCAGTCAAAAGCATGCATCGGCTGGCCGATCTCTTTTAAGACGTAGTTTGTGATATCAACCACGTTGGAGATCGCGGACATGCCGACGAGCGCCAGACGGCGTTTCATCCATGCCGGGGACTCTCCGATTTTTACGTCATATACGTAATGAGCGCTGTAACGCGGGCAGAGTTCCGGAGCTTCCACGCGGACAGAGAAGCCTTCTTTTTCCACATCCGTCTCGTTGTAATCGGTTGCCGGCATTTTTAAAGGTTTTTCCAGCATCGCCGATACTTCTCTTGCGATACCGAGGATACTCTGGCAGTCCGGTCTGTTTGCAGTCAGGGAGATATCAAAGATCCAGTCGTCAAGACCTGTCAGCTCTTTGACATCTGCGCCAAGCTCGGCATCTTCCGGCAGAACAAGCAGTCCGTTGTAGCCTGCGCCCGGGTACAGATCCTCGGTAAGGCCGAGCTCCACGCCGGAGCAGAGCATTCCGCAGGACTCATATCCTCTTAATTTTCCTTTTTTGATGGTCATAACACCCTCGATGGTCTTATGATCTTTTGCTGTTGCATAAACAGAAGCGCCAGGAAGGGCAACCGGGAATTTTCCGCCGGTGCGCACGTTGTCTGCACCGCAGCAGATCTGCATGGTGCCGTGTTCTCCTGCATTTACCTGGCACACATGAAGATGGGTCTCCGGGATCGGCTCGCAGCCCTCCACCAGACCGACAACAACATTGCTGATGTCTTTTCCCACCTGATAACGCTCTTCTACTTCAAAACCGCCGTCGAACAGTTTTTTCTCCAGTTCTTCCGGGGTAACATCAATATCTACATATTCTTTCAGCCAACTTAACGGTACTAACATATTAAACCTCCAAATTCAAACTGTTTCGTCTTTATTTCTCGTTAATCTGATTTAAAACCCGCAGATCGGAACCGAATAACAGTTTGATGTTGTTGATTCCGTATTTCAGCATGGCGATACGCTCCAGGCCGATGCCAAAAGCGAAGCCGCTGTATTCTTCTGAATCAATGCCGCAGTTCTCCAGCACGCGTTTGTTTACAATACCTGCTCCAAGGACCTCGATCCAGCCGGTTCCCTTGCAGAGGCTGCATCCTTTTCCGCCGCAGGCGAAGCAGCTGCAGTCTACCTCAACGGACGGCTCCGTGAACGGGAAGTAAGACGGACGGAGACGGGTTGTGGTTCCCTCGCCGTAGATCTTCTGTACGAGTACGTCGAGCATTCCTTTCAGGTCGCAGAGGGTGATGTTTTTGTCGACAACGAGTCCCTCCATCTGATGGAACATCGGAGAATGGGTTGCGTCGTCATCAGACCGAAAAAACNCGTCCCGGGGAAAAGGATCTTGATCGGCGGCTTTTTGTTTTCCATGACATGAATCTGGCCTGCCGATGTCTGGGTACGAAGCAGGAATTCCGGGGAGAGATAGAAGGTATCCTGCATATCTCTTGCCGGGTGATCCTGTGGTGTATTCAGTGCAGTAAAGTTGTAGTAATCGGTCTCGATTTCTCTTCCCTCGTATACCTCAAAGCCCATGCCTGCAAAGATGTCGATAAGCTGTTTGCGGATCAGGGTAACCGGATGAAGGTTTCCGATCGCTGTCTCTTCTGCCGGAAGGGTCAGGTCGATTTTCTCGGACTCATATTTCTTCTGCAGCTCGCGCTCTTTCATCTCCTCTTCCACTTTCTGGAAGCGGCCAAGCGCCCACTCTTTTAACTCATTGACGGATTTACCGTAGTTTGCGCGCTCTTCCGGGGCAATGTTTTTCATTTCTTTCATCAGCCCGCTGATCTTACTTTTCTTTCCTTCCAGATACTCGCTCTTAAATTCATACAGTTCTTTGGAGCTTTTCAGCTCTTCCAGTCCATTTTCAATCTTCTGTTTTAATTCAGACAGATGGCCGGTTAATACACTTTTTTCCTGCATTTGACTCTCCTACTTTCTTTTTCTTGCTTGTTTGATGGTAAATGTGAAAAACAATCAGATACCCCGCTGCAAACAGCGGAGCATCTGATTTTCGTGGCAGTCGCCAGATATCCATGCAAGCATGGCTGCCTGGCTCGTTGCTCACGAAAAAAAGACCCCGCCCCACAAAGGGACGAGATCTGAAATTTCGCGGTACCACCCTGATTTCTGCAGATACTTCCTGCAGACACTCATAACCGGTGCTGTAACGTACACCAAACGTCTGTCCCTACTTGCATTTCCAGTATCCTGCTATGCGTTCCGGACATCTGCTCCAATGCGAAATTTGAAATATTCCTGAACCTGAAGGAGCTTACAGCCGATGACTCCCTCTCTCTGGCGGAAAAAATATTTCTCTGAACATCTTCACAGCATTTTTCCTGTTAGATTATCTATAAAACTTTCATAAACAATGTTTATTGTACCGTCTTGACCCCAGGATGTCAAGCCATTATTTTCCCGCTTCTTTATTTGTCTCTTTATTTTCCATAAAATGCTCGATCGCCGCGTTCTGCAGTTTCCGCAGTTTATCCTCAAAATACGCGTTGATCTCCGCGCCGATCAGAAGGATCCACATACAGAAATACATCCAGATCATGATAAACACGATCATCGTCAGACTGCCGTACATATTGGACGCTGCAAGCGCGATGTCGAGGTACATGGAAAATGCAAGGGAAAAAATAGACCAGGCAAGGGATGAGATCAGTGCGCCCGGGCACTGGCTCTTAAAGCTCGCCTTCCGGTTCGGAATGCATTTATACAGCACCAAGAACAGAACCGCCAGCACGCCTGTCGTAATCAGGGTACGCATGCCCATGATAGAGGATGTCACGCGCGCCACCATCGGCAGATGTTCCGTCAGCTTATTCTGAATGCGGGTTCCGAAGACCAGAAGCACCAGACTGGTGAGGAATGCAGCGGCAAATATCAAGGTATATGCCATGCCCCGCAGCCGGTTGATGATGTAATTACGTGTCTCTGTTACGTGATAAATGCTGTTCAGCCCGTTTGTCAGCGCCGCAATGCCCTTTCCCGCCGACCACAGCGTTGTGATGATCGTAATCGGCATATAGGCAACGGACTGATAAAAGATCTCATTTACAATACCGCCCACGTAGCTCTGGAACTCCGTGGGCAGCATATTGATCAGAACGCTGTAAACATCGTCGCGTGTCAGCGGCGTATATTTTACAAGCGTAACAACCAGAAGAACAAACGGAATAAAGGAAAGAAGAATGAAATACGCGCTCTGCGCTGCATAAGCACCGACATGGTCCTCATTCAGGCGCTTCATAAAACCGCGGATTGTTTTTATCATCTGGCAAAACCGCCTTTTCTTTGTTTTCGTGAATCTATCCCATTATTGCACACATCTTGTATTGCAGGATAGCCTACAAAGCATATCATACTTTTCTTTCCTTCGCAAGGGATTTCAATCCCATTTGCGGTAATACCATGCGTAACCGCGGGCTGGAACCGGAACACCGCGCAGAACGCGTTTTTCGCCGGTAAACAGATCCTTCCAGGTGAACTCTCCCATATCGATCCATGCGGTACGGTCCTCGTTGCTGAAGTTGAAGATTCCCGTCACCATCTCATTGCCGGATTTTCTGCAGACGCAGAGAAGTGCGGTATCGTACGTTTCCTCGGTCCAGACATCCGCCTCCCCATCAAACGGACGATATTTGAATTTGAGCTCTTCCATCTTCTTCATCGAAGCAAAAATTCGATTCTGTACCGTTCCTTTTTTATCCTTCGCCGGTTCCAGATCCCAGCGGAAGTGGCCGCGGTGAATATAACGGCTGTCGGATCTGCGGTCGTAGTCCTCGCTCTCCTTGTAGGAGTAATCGTTGACCTGGCCGATCTCGTCACCGCTGTAGATGACCGGAATACCGGACTGGATGAAGAGGTATGCATTCAGCATTTCGATTCTCTGGATGGCCTGTGCCGTCTTCTCTTCATTCTGCTCAAAGCCTGCCGCCTCAAGACCGCAGAGAGAAGCCGTCGTTCCGCAGAGACGCGCATCCTGCAGAACAGGATCGTCGTTGTAGAGCTCTCCTCTTGCATCGCTTCCCTCCACATAGCCGCGGAAGTAATCATTCAGATATTTTTTATGCGGTGCCTCGGCGATGCCGAACTGTTTCAGCCATTCGTAATCGAGACCCCAGCCGATATCATCGTGGCATCTCAGATAGTTCAGGAAGACATAGTCCTTCGGCAGTCTCGTCACAATATCCATCTGATGTTTCAGCAGGCGGGTATCTGCCGTTGCAATGGTGTGCCAGGTGGATGCCATCGTCGTTACGTTGTACAGCATATGGCACTCCGGTTTTTCCAGAGTTCCGAAGTACGGAACAACCTTTTCCGGCTCCATGACAACCTCGCCGAGCAGCAGAACGCCCGGGCAGACGATCTCGGTGATCATACGCATCATGCGGACAATGGTATGTACCTGCGGCAGGTTACGGCAGGTGGTGCCGAGCTGTTTCCAGATGTATGGAACGGCATCGATGCGGACGATATCGATTCCCTGGTTGACGAGATAGAGCATGTTGTTGACCATCTCATTGAAGACAACCGGGTTCGCATAGTTCAGATCCCACTGGTATGGGTAGAATGTTGTCATGACAAATTTGTGACAGTCCTCTCTCCAGGTAAAGTTGCCCGGTGCCGTTGTCGGGAATACCTGCGGGCAGGTTTTCTCATATTCGGACGGAATGTCGTAGTTATCGAAAAAGAAGTAACGGTCCTGATACTCTTTTTCTCCGGCAAGTGCACGTCTGGCCCACTCATGATCCTCGGAAGTGTGGTTCATAACGAAATCCATGCAGAGACTCATGCCCTGGTCGTGGCATTTTTCAGAGAGTGCAGCCAGATCCTCCATCGTTCCAAGGGACGGCTGTACGGTACGGTAATCGGCAACGGCATAGCCGCCGTCACTCTTTCCTTTCGGAGTGGCAAGGAACGGCATCAGGTGCAGATAATTCACGTTGCACGCTTTTAAGTAATCCAACTTCTCCTCAAGGCCGCTGATGTTGTCTGCGAATGCATCGATGTACAGCATCATGCCGAGCATTTTCTGGCTCTTATACCAGTTCTTCTGTTTTTCTCTCTTACGGTCGAGTGCTTTCCATTTTTTATTCCGCTCTTTGTACCACTGCTCCATGCTCGCACAGAGCTCTTCAAATCTTCCCTGTCCGTTTGGATACAGCTCGCAGTAGAGCCATTTCAGCTCATCATAGTGTTTCTCGAGTCTTCTCTGATATTCCACTGTCATGTTGTTCGTTCTCCTTTATCTTATTCTTTATCCTGTCACAGCGTTCCGGCAACGGAAAATCTGTGTTACGTTTCTTTCACTTGCAGTATACCGTTGCCGCAATTATATGTCAACCGTTTACATACTGTATTTTTCAACAAATTTCAGCCTTTTTCTTTGTCTTTTTTTACCATTTTCTGTCTATCGTTTACTTTCTGGAACAGAAAAAGACTCCGCAGCTTATTTTTTCCGCGGAGTCTCTCTCTTTTTTTCTGTTTCACGCCGAACCACGCACCACAAGGCTCACCGGCATGGTCGTCACATTCGGCACCATCTCTCCCTTTCTTCTCCGGTCGATATACGCAATGGAAAGCTCCGACATTTCCTCAATCGGCTGATGGATCGTCGTGATGGAAGGCGTGGTAATCCCGGCGATCACAGTGTCATCAAACCCGATAACTTTAATATCCTCCGGCACCCGTTTTCCCATGGCGTAAAGGCGCTGGAGTACCTGTGCGGCAATCAGGTCACTGCTTGCAAAAATGCCGTCCGTCTCCGGGTGCTCCAGAAGGCCCTTTTCAATATAGGATTCATAGTGCATGGAGCCGTAGCTTAAGCGGTCACTCAAAAGAACTTCCCCTTCAATCCCCCGCTCCCGGCAGACGCGCAGGAATCCATCCGCACGCCGGTCCGCCGGCATATCTCTTCCGACGATTCCGCCGAAATGAAGCAGATGGCGGCAGCCGCAGTCCGCAAGATGCGATGCTGCAAGCGCTCCTCCCTGCTCGTTGTCACACTGGATCGTAATGGCCTCCGTATTTTCCTCTCGCTCGAAATTGACGATCGGAATTTTCAGATCATGAAACTTTTCAATCTGCACATCGCGGCTTGCCATCACAACGCCGGTTACACGGTTGGAGATGAACATATCGAGATATTCGGTTTCTTTCTCCGGCTGATCTTTCGAGTTGCAGAGCAGAATCTTGTAGCCCCGCTTTGCCGCCGCGCTCTCGAGTGCACTGATCATTTTACTGAAAAACGGGTGCGAGATGTGCGGAACGATAACCCCGATCGTATTGGAATGCGCTTTTGCCAGGGAACGCGCCAGCTCATTCGGCTGGTAATTCATCTCCTGCATCGCCTGCGTTACTTTTTTTCTTGTCTCTTCACTGATGTATCCGCGGTTGTTGATCACGCGGGAAACCGTCGTCGCCGTAACGCCGGCGCGTGCCGCTATGTCCTTGATTGTCGCCATGTTTCTCTCCTCGTCATTTTCTAACTGTTTTTCGCTTTCGCTCATTATAGCACAAAAAATCTGTTTTCGGTGATTTTTTTAAAAAAGGGAACGGCAGTCGCCGATTTCGATGTTCTGGTAAAAATAGCGGAGAATCTCCTCATACGATTTTCCCTGCTCTGCCAGATGTTTCGCACCGTTCTGTGACATGCCGACGCCGTGGCCGTAGCCGCCGCCGTAAAATGTAAAGGAGACAGCCGTTTCCCCTTCTTTTTCCGGAACCACGGCAAAGCAGGCGCTCGGAAGCAGATCCATCTCGCAGCTTACGGTTCCGTCGTTTTTCTGAATCGGCCAGCCTTTCGCCGAGAGGAACTTTCGGATCTGATACTCTCCCTCGATTTCCATGGATCCTTTTTCCCCCTCGATACGGACGGTTTCTGCCGCACCGCCCTCTGACCGCCGCAGCACCTCAATCCCCGTGATCTCCCCGATTTTCTGATCCTCTACCCGTTCTGACAGCACATCCGCCGGAATCGTCACCTGCCAGCGGTACCAGCCGTCCTCCACTTCCAGACTTGTGCTGTCCCTTTTGGTGATAAACGATGCAAACGCCTCCTCCGTCTCCGGTTCCTGCTTCTCCCCGCCTACCGTCACGCTCTTCAGATATTCTGCCGTCTCCGCCGTATTCCACACTTCATCCGTACTCGTCTTCCCGCAGGAGGTTGAGAAAAAATACGCCTGAATTGGTTCCCCGCCGCAGGTGATGATTTTTCCTTCTGTCTCCGCCACCGCAGCGTCTGTCTCCGGCTGCGCTTCCATATTGTGGTAGACCTGGCTTTCCACGCTGTCGTCTACATCCGCGTGGTAGTTCTCCCACGTTTTTTCACGAATTCTGGCACACGCATACGTTCTCGCACAGACCGCCTGTGCTTTTAATGCCTCCTTTTCATAGGAGGACGGCATCTCACTCGGCACGACATACCGAAGATACATTTCCAGATCAAGTTCATTTACAACGAGAAGTCCCTCTTCGCTTTTATAGATGACAAAACTTCCCGGATAAACCGTCTCGTCCTCCGGCTTTCCCGTCAGGGAAACCGCCGTTCCCGCCGTCTCATCGGCCGGCACCACATGCACAACTTCCCCGCATTCCTGTTCCGTCACACAGATCGTCTCCTGCGGGGAAGCTATGTATGCGCCGTCGTTCATGGAAAGGCTTGCGTTTCCACGCAGGGACACCTGTTTCTGTGCGTATCCCAGCTTTCCGCAGTCCGTCAGAAGGACACGGATCTGCACCGGTCCGGCTGCCGTTGTTTCTTTTTGTTCTTCCTTTTTACTGTTCAGAAAAGCCGCGTTTTCCTGTTCCATGTTCTGTATCGTCTCCTCCTGCTTTTTGCCTTCCATCGTCTCCGTCCTGCTTTCTGCTGTCGCTGTCTCTTCCGGCGCATCCAGACGGCGCTTCACAACAAACAATAACAGCAGCAGGAGAATCCCCACTCCTAACAGTATCAGTTCCAATGTATCATTTTTTCTCTTCATATCTCATTCTATGCACACGGCTTTTTGTCCGATTCCTTTTCTTTTTACAATTTTTCCTTGACAAATACCGCCCTATGGTATATAGTACGGTTGTGTATAAATTTCATATCAACATCCAGAGTGCATCAAAAGAAGATCCGTCTTTTGGTGAGAGAGGGAATTCAGGTGAGATTCCTGGGCGATCCGGTCACTGTAATCAGGGAGTGAAGCATAACAAATCCATTGTATGTCCGCAACATATGAGAAGGAATGTGGAACGATGATCTGTAAGTCAGGAAACCTGCTCTGTATGCATAGGGTTGATGCTTCCGATGAAAGCTTCCATTCAAAGACTATTATGGGATATGGAATGTCTGAAAATTTTCGATTAGATTTTTAGAAACCTTCGAGCGAGATTTATGCATTGCATTAAACGGCCGGGTAAACCGTTTCAGATTCTGGTTTCGCCTGTTCTTAGTCAGGCGCCATCCTCCGCTTAAAGGTGTCTGCTATTCCGCTTGCAGGTTGATTCAGATGGCGAAGCGGTTACCCACCTCTGAAAAGAATATGACATAACTGGTAAGATTCTGTTGGATTCGAAAACAGGGTCTTTTCTTTTTCTGTTTTTTCGGAATTCGTTTTCTGCATATTTTCCCATAAAAAGGCTCCCCGCCTGCGCTCCTGTTTTCACAGGACGCTGCAGGAAGGGAGCTTTTTTATGCTGTTTCTCAAATAGGATCTTAGAATAGGATCTTAGAAAATGAATTTGTATACGGTTGTGGTGTCGTAAGTATCACCTGCCTCAAGGATCGGTTTCTCCTCACCCTCCTGGTTGATGGCATTCGGCACATACTGAGATTCCAGGCAGAAGCCGTTGCGTTTGTCATAGAATACCCCATTCTTTCCGGTAACCGGAGCAATGAAGTTTCCGGCGTAGAACTGAACGCATGGCAGATCCGTGAAGGCTTCCATGGTGATGCCGCTCTCTTTGCAGGATGCGACTGCCATCAGCTCAATGCTTCCCTCGACAGCCTTGTCCAGGATAAAGTTGTGGTCGTAGCCGCCGGTCAGTTTGAGCTGTTCGAAATCTGCTTCGATCTCTGCTCCGATTGCTTTCTCGCTGGTGAAATCCATCGGGGTTCCCTGTACCGGTGCATGCTCGCCGGTCGGGATGGATGCAGAATCGATCACCGGGCTGAACTGCTCCGCTTTTAAGACAAGTGTCTGGTTCTCAATAGATCCGGCATCGTGGCCTGCCAGGTTGAAGTAGCTGTGGTTTGTCATGTTGACAACGGTATCCTGATCGCAGCTTCCCTCATAGTGGATTTCTACGGCGTTCTCATCGGTCAGGGTATACGTAACGGACACTTCAAAGTTTCCCGGGAATCCCTGGTCTCCGTCCGGGCTCATCAGAACGAAGGTAACGGCACTGTCATCCGCCTCTTCTACGTTCCAGAGGCGGTAATCGTATCCGTCCGGGCCGCTGTGCAGGTTGTTGTTGTTCTCATTTTTTGCCAGCTGGTATGTTTTTCCGTGCAGTTCAAATGCTGCTCCCGCGATACGGTTTCCGTTTCTTCCGATGGTGGCTCCAAAATGGCTTCCGTCGGTCTCATAGCCGGTTACGGAGTCAAACCCAAGGACAACGTCTCTCTTCTTTCCATCCTTATCCGGAACGAGAACCGATACCAGATGTGCGCCGTAATCGGTTACACTGATTTCCATTCCGTTTTTATTGGAGAGCGTGTAGAGCAATGCTTCTTTTCCGTCTTTTGTTGTTCCAAAACCCTGTTTTTTCATGTTCCTTCTCCTTTTGGTTGTATGTAACGTATAAAAGAGAACCATTTTCATGATTCTCTTTTTTCTCTTTTGTAACCCCGGAATGCCGTTTCCCATACTTTGACTCCTAGCAACGCAAGCTAGGTGGGTAGCCGCAGTCATCATTTCTGCCTTCCACTGACGTCTGTTTCCAGGGTGGCCTGACATCCACATGACAATAATAAGCCTCCCGTTTAAAGTAAATGTAGGTTCAAAATAATGAGATCATCGAACATTCCAGGAAGTTACATTTTTCTTCTTTTCTTTTCACAATTCGGATTATACGCTATTTTGGTTCGCTTTTCAAGTATTATTGCACAATTACTCAAAAAATATTCGAACAGCTTTTGTATTAAATGATAATACACACCATTCCGCCCCGGCTGTCGTTGACAATTTTCTGCATGGAATCCTGGAGTTTTGCCTGGCCGTCCTCGGTGATCTGGGCGATTTTGCTGCGGATGCCGTCGTCAACGAGCTGCTCGACGGATTTGCCGAAAATGTTGGTATTCCAGATTCCCTCCGGGCTCTTTGCGCTCTCTTTGATATAGGCGATCAGATCCTCTGCCTGCTGCTCACTTCCGACGATCGGCGCAATCTCCGTCTCGATGTTGGCCTTGATCATATGAATCGACGGGCTCACCGATTTAATTTTCACGCCGTATTTGTTTCCCTGATGGATCACGGCTGGCTCCTCCAGCTGAATCTCCTCCCTCCCCGGAATCACGACGCCGTAGCCGCATCCGCGCACTGCATGAATCGCGTCCTCTACCTTGCGGTACTCTTCCCGCTGTGCCGACAGCTCGCGGATCGTCTGCACCAGATCATACTCGCCTTTGATCTCCACGCCGGCAAGTACACTCAGCATTTCATAATAATACTGCTCTTTCACCTCAATCCGCACCTTCACCGTACCACTCGCAAGATCCATCGACTGCAGCAGTGTCTGGCTGACATACTGACTGGCAATCGCTGTTTTTCCGCCCACTGCATCCTTCAGGCGCGTCTTTTCCCTGCACATCTCACGGATCTTCTGCAGCAGCTCTGCCTTCAGCGGATGGTCATCGGCAAGAAGCTCCACCCATTTGGGAATATAAAATTCCATCTGCTGAAGCGGGAACTCATACAGCACCTTTTCGAGCATATGCAGAATATCTTCTTTGCGGAGCTGGTCGCAGTTCACCGCCATCGCTGCCACGCCGAATTTTGTTTCAAGCTCCTTTACCTGCCGCTGTGTCTCCTCCCGGTACGGTTTTTTCGCATTCACAAGAATCAGGAAGGGCTTTCCCTGCTTTTTGAGCTCCGCAACGGTCCGTTCCTCCGCCTGCAGAAAATTTTCCCGCGGCAGCTCGCCGAACGATCCGTCGCACGTCACCATAAGACCGATCGTGGAATGTTCTGCGATCACCTTCTTCGTACCGATCTCCGCCGCCTCCCGGAACGGAATCGCCTGCTCGGACCACGGTGTTTTCACCATCCGCTCCTTCTCATTTTCCAGATTTCCCGCCGCGTCCGGCACCAGAAAGCCGACGCAGTCGATCAGTCGCAGCCGGATCGGATCGCCCTCCCCAAGCTGCAGCTCCACGGCGTCTTTCGGCACAAATTTCGGCTCCACCGTTGTGATCGTCTTTCCCTCCCCGCTTAAAGGCAGGGCATCCCGTACCTCCGCCTGTTCCTTTTCCGAAAGATACGGCAGTGCCAGCACCTCCAGGAAACGGCGGATCAGGGTGGACTTTCCCGTCCGTACAGGCCCCACCACTCCGATCAGGAACTGGCCCTTCGTTCGTTTCTGAATATCGCGGTATACTGAATATGCATCCATGCGCTGTTGTCCCCCTTTTGATCTTTGTTGCTATGTACTGTTATATTCTATGAGCCGGCCCCCTCTCCTATCACCAAAACTGCACTGCCGCGCACGCAAAAAAGGCACCGCCGCCCTTTTTTCGGACGCACAGTGCCTTTTTTCTGTCACATTCTTATCTTCAGCCTATGATCAGCTGTTTTTTCTCATGGCAGCCTCTACCACATGGCCAACCAGAACAGATGTGGTAACGG
>ADJS01019099.1_pt1 | contig 14218 bp, 15 predicted proteins | sample 268128 | NCBI WGS metagenome assembly ADJS01 (sample SAMN00007486, study PRJNA43253) | human gut metagenome | isolation source: feces sample TS28 | reverse complement strand
TTCAATCTCCGCCTGCTGTTCCTGAATCAGGTTTGCATATTCATTTGCCATTTCCTGTGCATATGCAATTTCATTATCACAATCTGCAGAATTTGCTTTCTTTGTATCAATCTGATTCTGAAGATCTACAGACTGTGCTTCATATTCCTGTTTCATACCTTCCAGTTCAGCTTTTTCCTGCTGATACTGATTTCCAAGGTTTGTTACCTGTGTAATTGTGTTTGCATATTTTTCAAGGCTCTGTCTGTCATAATCATACATTTTCTGAGTATACTCAGCTTTTGTAAGAAGATCAGAAAGATTATCTGCACTCATCATCATCTGGAACCAGGCTTCATTTCCACCTTTTTCGTACAGATACTGGATACGCTGTTTCATTGCTGCGTACTGTTTGTCTTTGGCATTCTGTGCCTTCTGCAGGTCAGCCTGTGTCTGCTGAATGTCTGCTTCTTTATTACTGATATCCCCTTCCAAGGTCTGAATGGAAACCATGACATTCACAAGATTTGCGTCCAGGGAGTTGATCTCATCCTGTAACTGCTGCTTAGCGGAGTAGAGCTGATCAATCTGAGCATATGTAGCATCAAGCTGTGCGCTTGTAGCTGCCTGTTCCTCTCTCAGTTCATCTTCTCTTGACGCGCTTACACTGACAACCTGTGTTGCAGTCATCATTAATGCCAACGTCAGGCAAACAATTCTTTTTTTCATGTTTCTCACCTCATAATCATTTTAACTCTATTTTGTAACATTTGTGAAATATCTTTCTTAAGTTCTTATACATATTAACACAAGGTTCTTTCGAATGCAAGAGTAAATCGATAAAAAGTTTAATATTTTGTAACATTTATTAAAAGTTCTGCAAAACAAAGGAGAAGTTCCCGTGTCTGGAAACTTCTCCGTAACATTTCATTCTTATTTAAAATCCAAATAATTCCTGCAAAATGACATCTGCCGTTTTGTTCTTGAAGTTATCCGGATCAGAAAGAGTGGAGCCGTACCATCTCATATAATTTCCTCTTCGGATATAGTTACCGCAGGATGGACGATAGGTGTACTTCTTATATCCTGCATATCTGGACATGTACTTCGTTGCAAGAGCAACTGCCTGACTGTCATAATCTCCATCCGGTGTACAGGTTCCTGCAATCTGGCATCCTGCATTCGGAGTGGAATGAACGATCACGGCACTCTTATCGGAACACTGTCCAAGAACGATCCATGTATGACCGTCATCATATCCGATGTCTCCCGGATATACCTTCCAGCCTGTCTGGGACAAGTAATTCTGATTTACATAGGTTCCCCATTTTAATGTATTCTTATAATAACTGCCGATTTCTCCTGATACAACCGTATAACTATTTCCATTTCTCATAACCTGCTGTGCTGCCCATCCTACAAATCCGGAACAGTCAAGTCCTTTTGCTCTGTTTGCAGTACTCAGATCACGATAATTATTATAGTTATAACTACTTGTCTGGCTGAGATAAAAGCTCTGCCAGGTCGGGCTGACACCGATCCTTGTGGAATCATACCAACCGCCGCCCCAGATATACAATGCCTGTCCAACCGGTTTCAATGCCCCGGCAAGATAATTCTTGAGCGTTTTGATCCCGGTCTGCTCAACCGGTTTCGGATCATTTGCAAAATAGGTATTGCTTGTCGTACTGCTGTCATTTGCAGATGAATAGGTCATAATACCTGTTGAGCTGAATGTATAGGTCACACCATCAATCGACTTGGTACCTGTAACCATCTTGAAACTACTCTTGTCAAAGTAATATTTATTTCCACTGATCGTTACCCAGCCGCCCGCTGCGATTCCCGTACTTGGATCAAAATAATATGTAGCACTGCCAACCTTTGTAAGTCCCTTGGCCATAACACCGTTGCTGCCAAAGTATCTTAATTCTCCTTTGGCAGATTTTGTCCAGCCGGTAACCATTCTTTTGTATTTGGCATTGAAATATCTCGTCTCATTTCCAGTATTCACATAACCGCTGGCTGCAATTCCTGTACTTGGATTGAAATAATAATAATATTTGCCGATTTTTTTCAGTCCCATATACATCTTACCATCTCTGGCAAAATACCACTTCTGCCCCTTTGCATTTTTCAGCCAGCCTTTTGCCATCGTATAATTCGATGGCTGGAAATAACGGACAACTGCGCCATTGGCAGATCTTACAAATCCCCTCTTCGTGTAGCCGGTCTTGATATCGAAGTAATAATATTTACCGCCGATCTTTTTCATTCCGGTATACATAACACCATTTTTTTATTAAAATAGCGCTTTGGTCCTCTGGAACTTCTCTGCCAGCCTTTCAGCAAGACGCCTGTCCTTGTATTAAGGAAGTATTTCTTTCCATTTAAAGTAAGCCATCCCTTAACTTTCTTTCCGTTTTTATAATAGTATGTTTTTCCTTTTACGGTTCGAAAACCAGTTGTAGCAGCCTGCGCATCTACCGTGGACGCCTGAAACGCAAAGCCTGCAGCAAAAAGCATCACTCCTAAAAATATGGCTGCGATCCATGACTTTTTGCACACCTTTCCCATACGGTCAACCTCTTTCTACGAGTATAAATATTCGTATTTTTTACAATCTTGTTACAATATTATGTAGGTATTATATATCATGTTTGTAACAACGTCAATAAAAAAGTAAAAACCTGCCAATATATTCCCCTCCTGGAGCGCAAAAGGACCGGGTCAAAACCCGATCCTTATTTTTACAATTTCATTTCATATATTACAGAAGATGTTTTCTCAGTTCAGCGCCATCCAGTGCACTTAAATATGCCGGTGCAACATCAAATACTGTTTTGCATCCTTTCTGTCCTTCCTGGCTCATGCGATATGCAGCTCTCGCATATGCAACGATTACGGAAGATGTAAATTCCGGATTGGAATCCAGCTTCAGGCTGTATTCGATCACATGACTGTTCTCATCGTTCCAGCCGGTTTTGCCTGTACGGATCACAAATCCACCATGCGGAATTCCACTGTGATCACGTTTCAGTTCTTCTTCAGAAATAAAATGTACTGTTGTATCATATTCATCAAAATAATTCGGCATTGTCTTGATCTCATTTTCAATGCGTGCAAGATCAGCACCTTCCTCAGCTACTACGAAGCATTCTCTTGTATGCTTCTGTCTTGTAGTCAGTTCCGGATTTTCTCCGTTTCTGACTGCTTCCAGTGCAGCTTCTACAGGAATTGTGTACTGTTTTCCATCTTTTACTCCATCAATTCTACGGATTGCATCGGAATGTCCCTGGCTTACACCCTTGCCCCAGAATGTATAATCCTTTCCATTTGTAAGGATTGCGTTTGCATACATTCTGTTCAGGGAGAACATTCCCGGATCCCAGCCAACAGAAATGATTCCTACATGATTGCTTTCAGATGCTGCTTTGTCAACATTTGCGAAATGTTCCGGTACTCTGGCATGTGTATCAAAACTGTCTACCACATTGAACCACTGTGCATATTTCGGTGTCTGAACCGGCAGATCTGTTGCACTTCCACCGCAGAGAATCATAACATCAATTTTATCTTTCATCTTTTCTGCTTCATCTACATGGTAAACAGATGCTGAATCTGTAAGAATTTTTACAGTTGCAGGATCACGACGTGTAAATACTGCAACCAGTTCCATGTCCGGATTATGTTTAATTGCGCATTCTACGCCTCTTCCAAGATTACCATATCCTAAAATACCAATACGAATACTCATTGTGATTTCCTCCTGTTATTTCACTTCGGTAGTTACTGTTCTGTTCACAGCAGCTTCCCATATGCTGTTCTTTGTCGCTACATCGCTTTAGCATGACAGCACACCCATTATCATAATATCCCAATCGACAATTGTCAATTTTTTTATAAAAAACCTTCTAAAATATTTTATTGATATTCCAGAAGGTCTGTTATTTCTTTTTATTATTGACGATTCTTCTCAGCAGCAGAACATTCCACCACCCGGGCAGCAAAGATTACATGCCAGATTGGCCAGGCAAAGCTTCATACAATAATCGCTTCCGTCACTTGGCATTCCTCCAAATGGATTCTGCTGTTCCTGATACCAGGTTCCTCCGCCTTCCAGTCTCTGCAGCAACATCTGGTACTGCATATTATCCGGTTCCATATTTACTGCACTTCGTGCATCATTTAATGCATTTACATTATTTCCCAGTCCCATGTTCGCCATCGCGGACAAATAATACCACTGGCCGTTTCTCTGCTGAAGTGATGAGAGTACATTCATTGCCTCTTTGTAATGTCGGCTGTTGATATAATTTGCCGCTGCCTGTCGGCGCACTGCCTCTTCATCCTGATACGTATTCTGGCCCTGTGTACCAAAGCCTCCAAAACCACCATATGAATTATAGTTTCCTGAAGAACCATATTCCCGTTCTTTCATGATCTGTTCATATGCCTGCTGGACTTCTTTAAATTTTTCTCTGCCTGTGCTTTGTTCGGATTGTTGATATTGGCATCCGGATGATATTTACGACTCAGCTTACGATATGCCTTCTTTATTTCATCATCAGATGCATCTCTCGAAACACCCAGCACACTGTATGGATCAAACATCTTCTTTCTCCCGCTCTTCCCTGCGCTTTCGCGATATACTCTCAAATCTGCACCATACTCCGGAATATAAAATATTCCGCAGGATGTCTGCATATTTTATAATAGGAAGTTTTTCAAATTCCCGACAGGTTTCTGCCATCATTAGCAGCAACATATTTTTTATCCTGTCATCAAACCCTTTTATTATATAATCTTTTGCAAAAGGGTTGTAATTTCCTTTTTTTACATCATCTTCCACATCATCGTAGGCATCCATCAGGTAAATAAACTTACCCAAATAAAATCCCATGCGGTGAAGTGTTGGTTCCCAGACATCTTCTCTGTATGCAAAGATTTCTGCCATGATTCTTCCAAAACAGCCCGAAACACGATCGATATCTGTCTCTCCCTCCTGTTCCATCTCTGAAAGTTCATTCAAACAGGAAATGATCACATCGATTTTTTTCTTCCATTGCTGTTCGCTTTTTTTCTCTTTACTCTCCAGAAGCTTCCCATATGCAAGACTTAAGATTTTTTTCTCGTCATTCCAGTCATCCTTACACTTATAGTAAGTCAGAAAGATATTCATATCGGCTCCGTATTCTGTTATGGCATTTTTCCGTACCGTCTGTTTACGTACCGGATGTACAATGCATCTGGTCGTACCTTTTCTGGTCGGCGGCTCATACAACGCACTGAGCAGAAGAATCACAAATGTCATATCATAGCTCAGTGTGATCTGCCCGCTTATCCCGTAACGCTCTCTCAGCTCCCTGCACAGTCCGCAGTAAAAAGAACGGTACATATCAAAATCTTTAAATTTAATTTCCGGCTTATTCAGCACCACATATCCAAACATACAGATACCTCTCTGTCAGTTTATCAGCTTCTTTTGACAAATTTCGTATGACATTTCGGACATTCGATTTCAATCTTGCCTTTGCCTTTTGGAATACGGATCTTCTGACCGCATCCCGGACATGAATAAATATGATGGGTCTTTCTCTGGTTCATCATATTTTTTTCCCGGTAAATCTCTGTCTGAATTTTGCTGTTGCTGCAAGATATTTTTCATTCTCTGCATATCGCTTCTGAATGTCTCTGGACAGCATTCGATAATATGTATATAGAAGCACCAGAAGCCCTATTGTGTCAAATAACGCACCAATTCTGTTTCCACCCGGGAAAAAGATAGAAATAATGATTGCTACAAGTGCAACTCCCATTGTGAAACGTGCAAATGCGTCCACTCCATAACGTCCCTGCATAAATTTATTAAATTTGTCTCTCATTTAAGTCCTTCTTTCTGTCTGCTCACCCGACTATTTCTCATCACATACCTGGAAGATGTAGAATTTCAGATAATAAGATTCATCAGATGCCCAGAGAATCGGGTGATCCGGTGCCTGTGTTCTGTATTCCACCTGGCGCAGTCTCTTATGTGCGCTTCTGGCAGCCTGACCGATTGTTTTGGTAAACAATTCATATTCCATAAAATGGGAACAGGAACAGGTCGCAAGGAATCCTCCGTCCTTTACCAGTTTCAGTCCACGAAGATTGATTTCCCGGTATCCCTTGACTGCATTTTTGACAGAACTGCGTGATTTGGTAAATGCCGGTGGATCCAGAATCACTACGTCATATTTTTCTCCCTCTTCTTCCAGTTTCGGGAGCAGTTCAAATACATCTTCGCAAATAAATTTTACTTTGTCATCCAGCCCGTTTAATTTTGCATTTTCTGTTGCCTGATTCACGGCAAGCTGCGATGCATCCACACCTGTAACTTCTTTCGCTCCGGCTATTCCCGCATTCAGGGCAAAAGAACCTGTATGTGTGAAACAGTCCAGCACTCTTGCATCTTTGCAGAGTTTCTGGATTGCAAGACGATTGTATTTCTGATCAAGGAAAAATCCTGTTTTCTGTCCGTCTTTGACATCTACCTGATATTTTACACCATTTTCCACAATTTCAACCAGTGTAGGAAATTCCGGTCCGATAAAGCCTTTATACAGTTCCATTCCTTCCTGTTTGCGGACCTTTGCATCACTTCTTTCATAAATACCGCGAATCTGGATTCCGTCTTCTGCCAGAACTTTTTTGAGCAGTTCCAGAATCGTATTCTTCAGACGGTCAATTCCCAGTGCCAGTGACTGTACGACCAGAACATCTTCAAATTTGTCTACAACAAGTCCCGGCAAAAAATCTGCCTCTCCGAAGATCAGGCGGCAGCTGGATGTATCTGTTACTTTTTTTCTGTACTCCCATGCATCGCGCACTCGTTTCTCAAGAAATTCTTCATCAATTTTCTGATTTTCATCTCTTGTCAGCAATCTGACTGTAATCTTAGAATTCGTATTGATAAATCCTTTTCCCAGCGGATATCCGTCAAAGTCATGAATCAATACAATATCTCCATTTACAAAACTGCCCATGATCGTTGCAATTTCATTATCAAATATCCACATTCCGCCTGATTTCAGAAGACGGCCCTCTCCCTTTTTCAGTGTAACCACTGCAAGACTCATAGTTTTTCTCCTTTCGGATCCTTCTCTTTTGGTTTTCAAAGTTATATCTGAGATAAAAAACTCTTTTTATTTTAGCACAGAAAGATATGGATTTCCAGCTTTTCACAATCTCTTCACAGCACAGTTTCCTCTAAAGGGACAAAAAGGATGCCTCCCCAAAGGAGACATCCTCATCTTGCATCGCTGTTTTTTATCTTTAGTAAGTTTCTTCTGTAGTTCCATCTTCAGAATTTGCTTCTGTATTTTCGTCAGTTCCGGCTTCTGCGGTATCTGTGGAAGTATCTTCCGATGTAGTTTCTCCATAAAGGTTTGCAAAGAACTTCATTGTATCATCATACAGTTTCTGTCTTACTTCAGCATCTACATTTACAAGCAGATCATCATCTGCAATTTCTGTATCAATACTGAAGACTGTCTTCAGCTCTTTATCCAGTACGTTCAGCTCAGCTGAGAAGTATTTGTCTGTGTCTGCCGGTACATAAGAAGCCCCTGCATCATTTAATACTTTGATATAGGTTTCCAGAACTTTTTTGCTGAGTTTGGAAGCCACATCCTGATCAAGTGTTACCGGAAGTTCTGTCACATTCTGTACAACGCTCTGAAGTACAGCAAGATCTCCCTCATATTCTCCCTTACAGAACTGCTGTGCCTGCTCAAATTTTGCTTTGCCTTCTTCTGTCAGTGTTTCTGTATTCAGAGTATCTTCTGTAGAAGCATCTGTGTTTTCGTCTGTTCCTTCTGTGGAACCATCTGTATTTTCTGTTGTTCCATCTGCAGAAGTATCTGTATTTTCAGTGCTTCCATCCTCTGTTGCTGCTGGGATTTCTTCACTGCTGCTGTTATCTGTACTGCTGTCTGTGCTTTCCTGAGGTGTGTCTTCTGTAGTTCCATCTGAACTTCCATCTGTATTTACGGTTCCGTCTTCTGTCGCATCCGGAATTCCTGTAGAACTGTCAGAACTGTCACTGCTCTCACCTGCATTGTTTGTATCTGCACCTGTCTGCTCTGCAAGTCCCGGATCCTCTGTAGATGTCTCTTTGACATTTCCGCCAAGCGCGCCACTGTCTACATTCGTTGTAATATCTTCACCGGTACCTTCATCAGCAACGTTGCTCTCGATCGGAGTTGGTGTAGGCTGCCCTTCTGCTTCTGCTTTGCTCTGTTCCAGATTCTGCTGAATATTTGCAAGAGTCTGTTTCATTTCCTGAATATCATAATTCTGCTGTGCGATCTGCTGAAGCAGTGATACGATCGTGTCGATCTCATCCTGACTTAAGCTTACACCATTCTGCTCAGCGATATTATATACAATATTGTAGATTTCATCTGCATTCTGAATATTGTCACCAATGATCTGCATCTTTGCCTGGTTGATGATATTGGTTGCATTATCCTGTCCAACCTGCTGAGCCACATCACCTGTAACTACAACTTCTTTGGCTGCAAGGTCTTTCTTGGTAGAATCCAGTTTCTGTCCACTTGCAGACTCGTATGCTTTCATGACACCGGTAAGTGCACCAGTACCGGATACTTCATACGGGCATGCGGCAACAACTTCACAGTTCGTTACTCCTGCTGTAGAAAGTGCTGTTGCGATCATATTACATGTTACATAATTCAGATTGGCTGTACGCACCTTGATGCCACCGGACTGTGTAGGTTTTACATAGGCACAGCTCAGTGTTCTCGTTCCAATCTGTTCACTTGGGATATATTTGCCAAGCAGATCATGCTCATCCTGGTTGGTAACACTGATAACCTGCACCTGGCTCGCATCTGCCTTGAAATAATTCATCATTGTATTTTTCTGTTCGTCAGTAAGATCCGCTCCAAGTGTAACTACCTTTGACGCATCTGCCATTGCAGGAATCGGTGTGCTGACTGCCAGACACATACTGCAGAGCATTGCAACGATAACGCTTCTTTTCTTCATATCTTCATCCTCCATTGTTCACGCCGACAGAAAATCCGAGTATCTTCCGACCGGCAATTACATTTTCTTTTTAATATCCAGTATTATAACACACATTCTGCCATAATTGTATTTTTTATTTTCTGATACCAGACAGAATCATGGGCATGCACAGCACGAAACAATTTTCAGATATCATATTACTTCCATAAATACCTGGATCGTACCGCCACATACGAGTCCTTCCTCTTCTGCCTGTGAAGCAGTCATATCTACTGTAAAGATCTGCCCCTGTGCACTCTCTTCATGAAGCATTCGCAAACAGAGATGCTGTACTTCACTTTCCATGCATCCGCCTCCGATCGTTCCTATGATTCTTCCATCTTCAAGGACCAGCATCTTTGTTCCAATGCCTCTGGGTGCTGAACCTCTTCTTGCAACGATCGTCGCAAGTGCCTTCTTTGTGTCCGGCTCCTTCTCACCAGTCAGATAGTCCAGCAGTTCTGCGTCATAACCACTTGTCTTACGCACACTGTTTTTCTCTTTGATCAGTTCTGAAACAATGGAGACTGCAATTTCCTCCGGTGTTTCTGCATGGATATCAAGTCCTACCGGTGTATGTATCTCATCCAGAACCTTTCTGTCAAAACCATCTTCCTCCATCTGTTTTTTCAGAAGAGCCGATCTTCCCCTGCTTGCCATCATTCCGACATAAGCATAGGGTTTCTTCAAAATTGCCTCCAGACATACCCGATCATAACGATGCCCTCTGGTCACTACCAGAAAATACGTATCTTCACTTCCCGGAATCTGCTTCAGTGCATTTTCAAAACTGTCACAGATCACCTGATCCGCTCCTGCGCGTAGTGCTTCTCCTGCAAAACTCACACGGTCCTCCAGAACAGTCACCGTAAATCCAACTTTTCCTGCCAGAAGGATCACCTGCTGTGCCACATGTCCCGCTCCACAGATCACCAGATGTGCCGGCTGTTTCAGTGATTCCACAAATAATCTTCTCCCATCTGCTTCTGCAATACCACTCTCCCCCGGCTGCACCAGTTCCCGCAGCCGTTCTGTCTCTATGTCTCCGCTGCTGTATTGTGCTTTCACTTCTCCGTCCGCCAGGAAATATCTGCTTCCAGTCCCATTTCCCTGTATCACGGTCACCAGAAAATTATTTCTTCCCTTCTGTCCGTCTTTCAGTACATTATATAATTCAAAAAGCTTCATCTTATCCCTCCTGCGGATCTTCAGCTGTTTTATCTGCTCCAAAGTATAGCATGTCACAGGACAGTTGTATAGCAATTCTCTGTAAATAAAAGAAGACATACCGATGTTTCCACATATGGACTACATCTGTACGTCTTACTTTTACAAAACGTTTATCTTCGGCATATTTATCTTTTATAATGCCTTGTAATACAGCGCAACAATATCCTGTTTTCGCGAAGAACGTGGGTTTACAGCAATATTTCCACTCTTCATGGCATCATCTGCCATCGCATCGATTTTACTTTCAATCTCATCCTCTGATACTTCTTTTCCTTTGGCCGCCTGGCGGATAGCTGTTGTCAGATCTGCCGGAATTCCGATATCTTCATTCAGTTCACGTATTGCGTCAACCAGCATCAATGGCTCGAACTCATCTTCAAATGCCGGAATCGGACTGATGTAATTATAGATTGTCAGATATCTTCCATGGTCTGCCAGGGCATTATATTCAGCAATCACCGGGAGCAGCACTGCATTTGCTACTCCATGTGCTACATCAAAAAATGCACTCACCGGATGACTCATCGCATGCACATTTCCAAGTCTTGCAAAAGAAAAGGCAATTCCTGCAAAAAGTGACCCTGTCAGCATGGCCTCTGCTGCTTCCAGATCTGTACGTCTTGCAACAAATCTGCGAATATTTTTTCCAATCAGTTCCATGGCTTTTTCTGCCATGGCATCAGAGAATGGTGATGCAGCGGTAGAAACATATGCCTCTTCCGCATGGATAAATGCATCAATTCCACATGCCGCTGCCACAGAAGCCGGCGCAGATGTCAGAAGCTCCGGATCAAGGATTGCATATGATGGAAGAAGTTCATAACTGAATACTGTCAGCTTATAATCCCTGCTATGATCCGTAATAACAGAAAATGCAGTCACCTCTGATCCGGTACCTGCGGTAGTCGGAATCGCGATCAGCGGAATGATCTTGCCCGGTACTTTATGTGCCCCTTCATACTCTGTGATACTGCCGCCAAATTTTGCTGTCACACCAACTGCTTTGGCAACATCCATCGGAGATCCTCCACCAAGTGCCACGATAAAATCTGCTCCGGCTTCTTTAAATGCCTCTGTAGCCTTTTCAACAGTCGTCACGGACGGGTTGGCCTCTACATCCGTAAAGATATCCACTTTCATACCAGCTTCTTTCAGATAATCAGCCGCTTTGTCCACAATTCCCATTTTTCGCAGTGTAGGGCCGGAAATCAGCATGGCATGGGAACCACCCAGTTTTTTTGCACATTCCGGAAGTTTTGCCATCGTTCCTGCACCTACCATAATATTCTGTGGAATAAAAAATTCAAATGCTTCCATAACTAATCAGCCTCTTTTCTTCTATATAACTATATCATATCATTCAAAACTCCATATTTCCGATCTTATGCCGTCATTCTGGAAAGTACACGGTCAATTGCCGCATCAATAACCAGATCCAGTTCTTTATCATCAGCCTCCGGCATAAGAGATGCTGCATCTTCATCCGAAATGATCTCAATAAGGCTGCCGAATTTTTCTTTGTATTTCACTTTGCAGACTGCATAAAATACAACGCCAAGGAGACTCCATGCACCTACCATCATCCATTCCTGCATGATCAGTGTTCCGCCGGAACCCGGGATACAATACACCAGAACCATACAGCCGGAAAGGATCACTGCCATTGTACCTACAAATTTGTAAGCCGGTACACGATAAGGTCTTGGCATATCCGGTTCCTTTTTGCGAAGGATCAGGAAAGAGAGTGAAACCATACAATATGCAAGACAGCAGCCAAAGTTACCTGCATCGCAGATCCATACCATCATGACACGTCCTGCGAAAGGAGCGATCATCGTAAGGATACCGATCAGGATCAGTGCATTGACCGGTGTTTTGTGCTTTGGATGGAGTTTTGCAAATACTTTCGGAACCATGTAAGATTCTGCCATAGAATACAATGCACGGGAACCACCGATCATAAAGGAGTTCCAGGATGTAACAATACCGCACATACCACCTACGATGATAACCTTTGCCATCACCGAGGTTCCAAAGGCTTTTGCCATCGCATCTGCAGTTACCAGTCCTGTTGTACTCTGTGAAAGTGCAATCTCTTCCGGATTCAGAACATAACCAACTGCAAGGATTACAAAAGAATAAAATACAACTGACAGAATCATCATTTTACCAATCTTTTTGAGTGGTACATTGATTTCCTCTGCTGCCTGATCCAGGCTCATACATTTTGATTTTCGAATCTTTTCAGATTTGCCGCAACATTTTTTGATTAAATAATCCATAATTTATATCTTTTCTTTCTCTGTGAGCATAGATGCTTTCCACTCAGTTACGCTTAAGTGCCATTTTATTTCAGAAATTCATCGACATCTATTCCTCTGAATGACCGGATCGTCGGGAAATATCTGTGTTCCGGCGGTTCTTTTTCCTGGGTATACCAGATTCCTTTCAGTCCGCTTTCCCAGGCACCTTCAATATCCTTTTTTACGTTATCACCGATAAATGCACATACTTCCGGGCGAACTCCCGCCTTTTCCACACAGATATCAAAAAAATGATAATGTGGTTTCTCTACCCCCGCTTCTTCGCTGGTAACAATAAAATCAATATATGATGTCACACCAATTGCTTCCAGTTTTCTGTACTGAACGTATGCAGTCATGTCTGTCCCGATTCCGATACGGATTGTTCTTTTTTTCAGCTCTTTCATAAATTCCAGGATTCCCGGATTTGACTGTATATGCTGAATAAATGTGTCCCAGTAGGCATGATACATATTTCGCGCATGCGGAAAAAGTGGCTGTTCGAGAAGTTCCAGCATACACTGCATCCGCAGCATACGGCTGTGGATTGCAGCAATATCTGTTCCGATCCGGTCTGTCATGATTCGTCCGGCCTTTCTGTAGCAGGCCTGCATCTCGTCTGTTGTAATCCCAAACGAATCCCTGCAGTATACAGCCAAAGCTTCCATTCCATAAATATGATTTTCATCATAACTGTATAAGGTATTGTCTATGTCAAAAATGACCGCTTTTATCATCATGTTTCTCCTTGTCTGTTTTCCTGATTTCTATCTTACCCTATTCTTTTCCTTTTGACCATATAAAAATGCCGGTGCACATCTGTTTCTTTCAGATATACACCGACTTCTTCTTACTCTAAAATATGCTCTCTTCCCATGGAAATGATCGTTCTTACGTGATCATCTGCCAGAGAATAAAAAATAGATTTTCCGTCTCTGCGGGCCTTCACCAGTTTATTCTGCTTGAGGATACGAAGCTGATGGGACACTGCGGACTGGGTCATGTTCAGGACCTTTGCCAGATCACAGACACATACTTCAGATTCAAACAGCACAAACAGGATACGGATACGGGTAGAATCCGCAAACACCTTAAACAGATCTGCCAGATCATACAGCTCTTCTTCGTCCGGCATGGTCTCATTCACGATCTTTAAAAGATCTTCATGAATCTCCTGGCAATCACAGATGATTTCTTCTCTCTCTTCTGCCATATTTTTCTCGCTTTCTCTCTAAATTATTCAGTTCAGGTAACTACAATTTTTTAACAAACAAAGTTCTGATCGCATTCAGCACTGCAATGATCATAACTCCGACATCTGCAAAAATCGCAACCCACATATTGGCAATACCCACTGCACCAAGAATCAGACAGATTACCTTGATTCCGATTGCAAAATAAATATTTTCATATACAATACGCATACATTTCTTTGCGATGCGGATAGCTTTCACGATCTTCATCGGATCATCATCCATAAGAACAACATCTGCTGCCTCAATAGCCGCATCCGATCCAAGTGCTCCCATGGCAATACCAATATCTGCTCTGGAAAGTACCGGGGCGTCATTGATACCATCCCCAACAAAGGCAAGTTTCTCTGTCTCTGTCTTTTTTGTCGAGAAGTTCTTCTA
>ADJS01017656.1_pt1 | contig 14219 bp, 19 predicted proteins | sample 268128 | NCBI WGS metagenome assembly ADJS01 (sample SAMN00007486, study PRJNA43253) | human gut metagenome | isolation source: feces sample TS28 | reverse complement strand
TCTGAATATTTCCCAGTATAACATTCCGGTCTTCAAATAAAGGTGTTACAGCAATGCAATTTTTGTGAAGAGGTATCGTCATTCCCAGAATTGCAAGTACGGCTCCTGTAACAGATGGATCTGAGCTTCCAAAAGTAAGTGTGCCCTGTATTCTGGTTGGAAATACATGCCGAAGCAACCGGAAAAACCTGTCCTTTATGAGAGAAAACGCAGCTTTTGTTCTGGGATGTTCAAGAAATTTCTGATATGATTCTATTTTAGCACAGATATTCTGGATTGTTAAAGTAAAATTTTCTACAGAGGAAGGAATACGGCAAATTTTCTGCCATAATCTGCTAAGTCTGTTCCAAAGATTCCGAAAAAATATGCCGAGTCTATAAAAGAGATGTCCAATCTTTGTTCGTGCATATTCAAGATCTGTATCTCTTTCAGAAGCTACGGTTTCTTCAGTGAGATCGGAAGCCTCATTTGTGGAACGACAGGAATCTGCTGTTGAGACATCTTTGAAATCTGTTGAATTTGTACTTTTTTCTGTATTAGCTGGCAAAGAATCTGTATGACCGTTCTGAGGCTTTTTTTCGGCAGGATGGCTTCTGTTTCGAAATTTCTGGATCAGTTTCATGATTGGGATTCCGAATAAACGAAAATCAAAAGCTGATGTACCGTTTTGGTATTGCAGCTGGAAAGAAACAACGCCAAAAAGCCAGCTGACACGTGCCCGTGCAGAAATATCCCGGAAAGAATCTGTTTCCTTAGTGCCGGAAGCCCTGTAACGGACCGGACAGAACAGAATGAGTAGCACTGCCACTAGTATGAGACCTAAAAGGATTCCCAGAAGGATCAATATAAACTTGAGTAATATCCATAGAATATGTAGCATGCGTTCACCTGTTCTTCCAATATTCTTTTATATTAAGTTCTCCGGTTTCTTCATAGATGGTCTGAACCATATCTGTAATAAGTTCCAGAGCCTCTTCTTTGCCTTTGGCAATACCTACGATCTCAGGACAGATACGTGCTGCTGTTTCCTGAACAAGTGTTAGAGCCGGCAGGATTTCCAGTTGGTTATGAGGATTTTCTGATAATGTGATCAGATAGATGCCAGGTACAGGTTTCCCCTGAATGAGTTTCAACCGAATTTTGCTGATATTTTTTATACTCGCTCCTCTATAGTAATTCTTGTGCCACTTCAGCATCTGTTTCACTGCTCCTTTAGGGGAATATCTTTATATTATATTTCCCTTTTTTTTAGAATTTAAACAGGACTGCGTAGGATACGCAGCCCTGTTATGGATACATTTTCTGCAGAGCTTATACTCTGTGCTGTTTTCCCCAGAGTCCTTGACTCCGCATTTCCAGATATTCTTGATATGCTTTTTCTACAATCTGTTTCTCATTAGAGAAACGGAGAAGATGATAGATTTCATGAAATTTGTAATAACCGGAATCTACGAAAAATTCTTCTCTCTGAGGTCTGCTATGATAATTATCAGCCGTCATCAGATACCAGTGTACTTCTTTTGTAACGATATCTTCGGGTACTGTAAAATTATAATGACTTTTGCCAATATATTTCACTACGGAAGCTTTGACTCCTGCTTCTTCACGCACCTCTCGTAAAGCAGTCTGGATATGTGTTTCGCCCTGCTCCACGGTTCCTTTCGGCAGCACCCAGCCCTCATAACGATTCTTATAAGACTTGTACAGTGCCAGTATTTTACCACGATAAATTACCACACCGCCACAGCTCGTTGCTTCTATCATTTTGCAATTTCCTCCTGTACTGCGTGTGAGTTTTATATCTCGAACTGGTTATAGTATAACTCTTTTTTAATTAACTGGCAACTATAACTTACTGTTTGCCCAAGTTGCCGTGAACGGAGTGAACAGTAACATTTAATCAAAGTAATATGCATCAAACAGATCAGCAGCAATTGGAACAGCTGCTTCACTTCCTGTGCCGCCGCCTTCTACGATGATCGCAACAACAAGGTCTGGTTTGTCTACATTGGAATAACCAATAAACCAGGAATGACTGGATCCATTTTCGTCATATTCGGCAGAGCCTGTTTTTCCGGCAACTGTGTATCCACGTCCATTCAGAGCAGATGCTGTTCCGTTCTGAACAACACCCTCCATTAGTTTTCCAAGCAGTGCTGCTTCATTGCTGGTCATTAATCGTTTATAATCAGTGGGTTCTGTTGTACGGATCGTATCACCACCGGCATTTGTGACTTTGTCTATCAGATAAGGCTTCATCAGTAGACCATCGTTGGCAATGGCACTTGTGATCAGTGCCATATGCATAGGGGATACAAGGGTGTTTCCCTGCCCAATTGCAGTCTGCATGATCAGTGGAATTCCAGAACTTCCATTCAGAGTAAAAGAACTTTTGCGATAAGAAGTCAGTGGAAGTTTTTTGTTAAAAAGAAGATCTTCGCTTGTTTTGAGCAGAGAGGCTCCCCCAAGTTCAGTTCCAATTTCTGCAAAAGCACAGTTACAGGAGTTTGCGAATGCAGTATAAAAATCTTCTGTACCATGTACTTTGCCATTATAGCACTGAATAGTATGATTTTCTTTTGTGATACTACCCTGGCAGTCAAATGAAAAACCATTGAAACTTCCTCTGGTACGAAAATAATCCAGAGCTGTGACAACTTTAAAAGTAGATCCCGGAGGATACTGCCCCATAGTTGCACGGTTCAAAAGACTGCTGTTTGTTTCATCATTGACAAGTGTATCCCAGTTTTCGGAAATTGTATTTGGATCAAAATCTGGTTTACTGACCAGGGCCAGGATTTTTCCTGTGGATGGTTCCAGAGCAACAACCGCTCCTCTTCTGTCACCAAGAGAATTATATGCAGTGGTCTGCAGGTCGGCATTCAAAGTAGAGACAACGGTATCCCCTGTGTTTTTGGTTCCCATAAATTCGTTACGGATCTGATTTAAAAAGAATTCATGAGAAGACAAAAGCTGAAAGTTAGCTTCGGATTCAAGTCCGCTTTTTCCGTTTGAATCGTAACCTACGACATGTGCAAAAACATTATTATATGGATAGGAACGCTCTTCGGTTCCATCTTCGGATACATTTGTCTGAGCAAGTACTTCTCCATCAGAAGACATGATTTTTCCACGGACAACGCGATCGGCAAAAGTATCCTGACGTGTATTATAGGGACTGTTGATAAAATCATCGCTTTTTATGGTATTAAAATAGATGAGATAACCGATCAGTCCCATAAATATAATGATAAAAAAGAATGAAACTCCGGTATAACCTTTGTTTCGACGACGCCTTTTTTTAGATCTGGCGCGTTCTGTTAATTGTTTCTCCTGCCCGGAGTCTCTGTATTGCTTCCTGTTTTCGTTTTTCAAATTCCTCGTCCTCGTCTTCTCTTAGAATATAAAGTCCCTGGATAATTGCAAGCATTAAAATTGTACATAAAAGAGAACTTCCACCATAACTTACAAGGGGAAGTGTTACACCTGTCATAGGGATGAATTTGGTAGCACCACCGATCGTTAGAAATACCTGGAAGGCATATTCTACTCCAAGTCCCAGTGCAATAAGCTTGTAGAATGGATTAATGATACGTAAAGCAATATTAACGATCATAAGGAAAAAGCTCATGCACACGAGAATCAGACAAATGGCAAAAATACCACCTAATTCCTCACAGATTGCACTGAAGATAAAATCGTTCTTGACAACAGGGATAGATTCTGGAGAACCCTGGTATAATCCCATGCCGAACCAGCCCCCGGTACCAATGGCAAAGAGTGACTGCACAATCTGATATCCCTCATTCTGATAGACTGCCATAGGATCTTTCCATGCGCTGACTCGCTGGCGGACATGACCGAACAGATGATATGCAACAACTGCTGCAGCTGAACCACCGCCGATTCCAAGTGCAAGATAACCAACATTTCGTGTTGCAACATATACCATAACGAGATATGCGACAAAGAAGATCACTGCACTTCCAAGGTCCTTTGAGAGAACCAGAATACCCACGTGAAGTGCTGCAACGACTGTAACCTGAACGATTGCCTTGAAACTGGTATCTCTGGATAGAAAAGATGCCATAAAGAACACAAAAGTAATCTTGATCGCTTCGGATGGCTGTACACCCAGCAGTGAAAGTTTAGCTCCATAACTCGTTCTTGCAAGAGCAAAGACTGCAGCAAGAAGAATAATACCGATTCCGGCATATACCCATGTAAGTCTGCGAAGAAAACGCATCTTCCGGATCATGACAGGAATGACCAGAGCAATAGCACTGACGCCGGCTGCGATCAGAAGTTGTTTCTGTGCTGAAGATATATCCAGGCGGCAGAGCATAATAAAGCCAACACTCAACAGCATACACATATTGTTCAGAAGCAAAATAGATGCTTTTTTGATAGCATTCGGTATAAAATCTGAATGGCAGCAAAAAACNGAAGCATTTCTGCATAAAATTCAACTATCTTAAAATTGAATGTTTTAAGATAGAGAACAAGAAATGCAGTGAAATCAATAGAAAAAATCAGCAAAAGCTGTTGCCGGAGCAATTCGTTGCGATCCTCTTCATCAGACTGCCGTACAGTATAAAAACAGTGAAAGGTATATACGATCATCAGTGTCAGGATGATGTATTTGGATAATTCTACAATTACATTAATCATATGCCTTTACTCGGCTCCTCTTTTAAAATGTCCTTTGGTGTACTCCTGATTACCGGGTGTTTTGCCGTGCAGATATACATTTAAAAATTCCTGCAGTATGTCGGCAGATTGTTCCGGTGATTCGGTCGTAAAATTCAGTCGCAGACAGTTGACACCAAGATTTCGGACTTTCTGAGATTCTTTCAGAAGTCCGAAGGAAATACTGTTATAAAGAATATTATAACAGTATTCTTCTTTTTCTGTAGTTCCTGTTTTCCATGGGTGACATACACAACAACAGGAAAACTCTTTTTCATAACGGTCCTTCAAAATCATTTTTCTTTCGTTGCAGTCACATTTCAGCGTGTTTTTTCTTACACACTGCGCAGAAAGCATTAACGGAATGTTTCCGTATATGATCATCTCACTGTTGGAATTGTTTCGGTGTGCGATTTCTTTTTCATTTAATTCATAAGGAACTGTATTTCGAAGTATGCCTTCTTTCTTCCAGAAAGAGACAGATTCGTTATTCCAGGTATAGATGGAAGTATCAAGAACACAGTATTTTTGCCATCCAAGATGTCGAAGCATTCCATAACTTTCAAGATTTCGTACAAGAAATCCCTTCATTCCATTCTCAAGCCATTGGCTGCAGGTTTCGAAAAAGCCTTCTGGTGCTGAACCACGGGTGATATATGGGAGTGTCAGATACAAGTCCTTCTGATATTGTAATCCCTTTGACATGCAGAGGCTCATTGCATCGTAATAAAGATACATACCGGAAATCTCAGGATTTTTATATAAAAGTAATGCCTGATCTACAGTTTCGCAGGATACAAGGATTGAAAGGCTGGAATTTGTATCTGCCGGTTTGTCCGCTGTGGCCATAACAGGAGTATCAGTGGCAGAACGTCTGTAGGGTGCACATAGTTCCTGTTCCAACAGGGCAATCGCTTCGCGGCGGAGTTCATTTAATGTTTTTGACCGGAAGAAAAATCTGCTCTCCCATCTGTATATCAAGTTCATCCCATTCAAATTCCGTATTTCCAAGTTTATCCATCTGTTTACGAATGCGATCTTCAGACATAGGATGTTCTCTGGCAAACTGTACTTCACCAGTTGAGGAAGTTACATGTATATCATGGCATGAAAGTTCCAGAAAAGCCGGACATTCCGGATAAAGAACCAGCGTACCGGAAATGGGTTCTTTTTTTCGAGGAAGATTTTCCGGAATTCCGTTTGTCTTTTTCTCGTTTGTAAAGGCCATCATAGATGGACCATTATGCTGTTTATAATAACCCTGACAGGAACCTCCACGGCTAAATATATCCAGAAGATACTGCCGGTCGCGGTCATTAACCTGATAAGTCATGTCACTGCTAAGAAGGATGTCCAGATATTTACGATACATTCCGGTAACAGCAGCAGTATATCCAGGTTGTTTCATTCGTCCTTCAATTTTCAAAGAGGTAACGCCGGCCTCCAGAATGTCGGGGAGAAGGTCCACACTGCACATGTCTTTCAGACTGAGTGGACAGAAATCCTGTTGTCTGAATGAATAACTGCCATTCTCCTGCCGAACCTGATAGGGAAGGCGACAAGGCTGTGCACATCTTCCACGATTGCCGCTTCTGCCGCCGAGTATGCTGCTCATGAGACATTGACCAGAAAAACTGTAACAGAGGGCACCATGGATAAAGGCCTCTATTTCGATCGGACTTGCCTGATGCATGGCTGACAGCTCCTGAAGAGAAAGTTCTCTGGCAGCAACTACACGTGATGCGCCCTGTTCCTCAAGAAATTTCATTCCTTCGGGGCCGGTTACTGTCATCTGTGTACTTGCATGAAGATGCAGTCCCGGAAAATTCTGGCGTATAAACTGGAATACACCGAGATCCTGTATGATAACAGCATCAAGACCGTTTTCGTACAGTGGTCGCAGCGCATCATACAGTCTGTCCTGCAATTCACGGTTTTTCAGAAGTGTATTTACTGTCAGATATAATTTTTTGCCATGAATATGAACGGTATCAATTGCCTGTAAAAGTTCATCCTGTGTGAAATTGTGTGCATATGCCCGGGCACCGAATTCGGGACCGCCGACATAAACAGCATCTGCTCCTGCTCCCAGAGCAGCTTCAAAAGCTTCATAAGATCCGGCGGGAGCCAGAAGTTCTACATTATGATCTACTTTCAAGTGTATTCATTCCTTTTCTGAATTATGAGTATGAAACAAATAAAGAGGACTACCGAAGCAATCCCCTTCCTGCTTTTTTTATTTGAGTAATTTGTCTATCTCATCGTTAAGTTCCTTAACTTTGCCTTCAAGAAGCTCTTTCTGCTGCTGAGCTTCCTGGGCATTTTTTTCCGTTTCTTCGATTTTCATACGAAGAGCGATCAGTTCATGTTTCAGCTCATACATTTCCTGATCTTTCTGCTGAAGATCCTGTTCGAAAATCTCTGCCTGTTTTTTTGCCTTAAAATAATCATCTGTAACATTTAAACTTAAGAGCGTATGCTTGGTTTCTACAGGCTGACGGGTATATCCCGGCATTTCGCTCAATTCAGCTATTTTATTATTTATATAAGACGCCACTTTCTGAAAATATTCTTCAGATTCGTAACCACCCAGAGTGATGATTTTTCCTCCGATTACTACTTGTGCCGTATTTTTGACTGCCATAACAAGCCTCCCGTAAATTGTAGTTTCTTTCATTTATTATAATCGAAATTTGTAGAAATGTATAGGAATTTTTACGAAATCTTTTCAGAACTACGAATTTTTTTCAAAACCAAGGTGCTCATAAGCAAGGGAAGATGCTGTTCTGCCGCGTGGAGTCCGGTTCAGAAAACCATTCTGAAGAAGATAAGGTTCATAAACATCTTCCAGTGTGCCGGCATCTTCGCCGATTGCTGCAGCCAGTGTCTCCAGTCCAACTGGTCCTCCCTGGAAATTGACGATCAGAGTCTGGAGGATACGACGGTCAATTTTGTCAAGTCCATATTGGTCAACTTCCAGAAGATCAAGTGCAAAAGAAGCTACATCGTAAGTAATACGGCCATCATATTTTACTTGGGCAAAATCACGTACTCTTTTGAGAAGGCGATTTGCAAGACGAGGTGTTCCACGGGAACGTTTGGCAATTTCCGCAGCACCTTTTGCATCAATTTCGACTCCCAACACCTGTGCAGAGCGCAGCACAATTGTCTGTAGTTCTTTATGATTATAGAATTCCAGGTGGTGCATAACACCGAAACGGTCGCGCAACGGAGCAGACAAAAGCCCAGCTCTTGTGGTAGCACCAACCAGTGTAAATTTCGGAAGATCAAGACGGATCGATCTGGCAGAAGCGCCCTTTCCGATCATAATATCAATGGCGAAGTCTTCCATGGCAGGATAGAGAACTTCTTCTACCTGTCGGTTCAGACGATGGATTTCATCAACAAACAGAATGTCTCCTTCCTGTAAGTTGTTAAGGATTGCAGCCATTTCACCGGGTTTTTCAATCGCAGGTCCGGAGGTGACTTTCATGTGTGTCCCCATTTCATTGGCAATGATTCCGGATAACGTTGTTTTACCAAGACCGGGTGGCCCATAAAACAGGACATGATCCAGCGCGTCATGTCGTTGTTTGGCCGCTTCTATATATATTTTTTAGTGTTTTTTTTGCTTTTCCTGACCGATATATTCATCCAGTGTCTGTGGACGAAGACTTCCCTCAAGGGGAAGATCCTCTTCTGTAACATCTGTGGTGATCATTCTTTTTTCCATTTAAATACGTTTCTCCAATTTATAACTGTTTTAATGCAGCTTTGAGCAGGGCCTCCACGTCGTCTGGTGAAACATCAGTGACTTTACGAACGGCTTTCATGGCATCAGTACTGCTGTAACCAAGTGCGATCAGTGCTTCTGCTGCTTCCTGACGTCCGTCGTGGATCAAGAATCCAGAAACAGAGGCAGCCTCCTGTTCATGGGCAAGTTTCTTCTCAAATGCATCTTCAAGTTTCAGTTTGTCTTTTAATTCGAGAATAAGTTTCTGTGCAGTTTTTTTACCGATTCCTGGTGCTTTGGAAATGGTTTTGATATCGTCAGAAAGAACGGCAAAACGCAATTCATCTGCAGTCAGTCCTGCAAGAACTCCAAGCGCGGCCTTAGGCCCGATTCCGTTTACATTTAGAAGAAGGCGAAACATTTCCAGATCATCTTTGGAAAGAAAACCATATAACTGCATGGCATCTTCTCGTACCTGAAAATATGTATGGATTTTGACTTCTCCATCTATGCGGGATACCTGCTCAATTGAACTGCCTGTCATAAAAATCTCATAACCGATGCCGTTATTTTCCAGGATGACGGCGTTTTCTGTAGTATCAGCCACAAGACCTCGAATAAATGAAATCATATATAATCTCCTGCTGTTATTTGCTGCAGCGAAAATAGTTGCAACAGATTTCTGTAATCAAAACTTACTTTCACAATGATAACATATCAATCTGCAAAAAGCAAACATCTATTCGAGTGTGAAATAAAAATCCCGGCTGGAAAATTTCTCAGCCGGGATAAAATTAAACATATGGAAAGAATGAGTATTTCTTTTAAAGAATAACGTGTCGCGGACATGCTTCTTTGCATGCACCACAGTTTGTACATTTTTCGTAATCAATGTGAGCGCAGAAATCTGTAACGGTGATTGCACCGTTCGGACATGTTTTTTCACATTTCTTACATCCGATACATCCGAGTTCACATGCAGTTGTAACGGCTTTTCCCTTTGCATGAGAGCTACAGCCAACAAATGTTTTTTGATCATATGGTGCAAGTTCAATCAGATGATGCGGACATTTTGCAATACATTTACCGCAGGCCTTACAGGCTTCACGGTCAACAACTGCTACTCCGTTTACAATATGAATTGCATCAAACGGACAAGCTTTTACACAGCTTCCAAATCCCATACATCCATAATTGCATGCTTTGGATCCGCCGCCTGGAATGAATGCCATCATTTCACAGTCTTCTACACCAGTATAGTTATAATTGTCTTTTGTTTTTTCGCAGGTTCCTGTACATTTTACAAAGGCAGCCATACGAGCAGATTCAACTACTTCCTGTCCCATGATTCCGGCAATTACTTTGCCTACTGCTTCTCCGCCTACCGGACAGGCATTGACCGGTGCTTCGCCTTTTGCGATTGCAGCAGCAAGACCATCACATCCAGGATAACCGCAGCCACCACAGTTGTTTCCAGGAAGTGCTTCGCGGACTGCAACTTCACGTTCATCTGTTTCGACAGCAAATTTTGCCGGCAATACTCAGGAAAATACCAATAAAGAGACCGACAGCTGCAACAACTACGGTTGCTGTAATAATTGCTCCAATATTCATAATGTCGCCTCCTTAAATTAATCCTGAAAATCCGAAGAATGCAATTGCCATCAGACCTGCTGTAAGAAGTACAGTAGGGAATCCTTTGAAAGCATCCGGAATATCATTGTACTGAATTTTTTCACGGATACCAGCCATCAGTGTAATAGAAATCGTGAAACCTACTGCTGTGGCAAATCCGTTGATCGTACCCTGAAGAATATTGTATTCATCCTGCACATTTGTGAGTGCAACACCAAGAACTGCACAGTTTGTTGTGATCAGAGGAAGGTATACACCAAGTGCCTGATACAGGGAAGGAACACATTTTTTAAGAAACATTTCTACAAACTGAACCAGTGCTGCAATGATCAGGATAAATACGATTGTCTGTAAATATTCCATGCCTGAAGGAACAAGGATAAATTTGTAGATCAGTCCTGTAACAAAGGATGATAATGTAATAACAAATACAAGAGCACCGCCCATACCGACTGCTGTCTCCGTCTTTTTGGAAACACCAAAGAAAGGGCAGAGACCAAGGAACTGGCTCAGTACTACGTTATGGACAATGGCAGAGCTGACAAGGATAATTAATAATTCTTTCATGCCTGTTTGCCTCCTTTACACATAGTATTGCTGCAGGAATCACAGCCTGAGCAGCAATTGCATCCTTCACTCGGGTCTATTCCGCGTTTGGCAGCACCGATTTTGAACTTATTCTGAAGTGCTGCAAGCATTGCAAGGACAAAGAATGCACCAGGAGCAAGGATAAAGATTGTGATCGGTTCGTAGCCCATCTTACCGTCAGCAGCAAGTGGAAGAATCTGCTGTCCGAAGAGCTGACCTGCGCCAAGCAGTTCACGGACTGCACCGATACAGGTGATACTTAAAGTAAAACCAAGGCCCATTCCGATACCATCAAAGAGAGACGGGATTGGTGGATTTTTGGAAGCATATGCTTCTGCACGACCAAGGATGATACAGTTTACTACGATCAGAGGAATGTAAATACCAAGTGCGGAATACAGGCTTGGTATAAATCCTTGTAAAAGCATCTGTACGATGGTAACGAAGGATGCTACGACTACGATAAATGCAGGCATACGTACGCCGTCCGGGATGAATTTTCTCAGAAGAGAAATCATCAGGTTGGACATTGCAAGGACAACTGTAGTTGTCAGCCCCATTCCAATACCATTAATAGCAGATGTTGTAACAGCCAGTGTAGGACACATACCCAGCACCAGCACGAAAGTCGGATTTTCTTTAATAATACCGTTTACAAGACGTTCAGCAGGTGTGTTTGCTTTCATGACTCTGCCCCTCCTTCCACATACCGAAATGCACAAAGTCCGGCATTGACACCGTTTGTCATGGCATTTGTTGTAATGGTTGCACCGCTGATGGCATCAATTTGGTCATCAGATGTGGAACCTGTTTTTGTGTATGTAAATTTTTCTACGTTTTTGTTTTTAAACTGATCTTTGAAGCTGTCAGTAGTTGCTTTCATACCAAGGCCGGCAGTTTCACTAATAGATAAAATGGAGATACCATTCAGGGTTCCGTCATTTTGAACACCCATTGCAAACTGGATGTCTCCACCGTAACCTTCGGAATCAGTGACTGTGAAAGCATATCCAAGCGTTTCACCGGAAGCATCTTCTGCTACCATAATTTCATCAATTGTCTGTGCTGTGAAACCATTATCATTAAGGTAAGCAACAAGATCTTCGGCCTGATTGGTGTCATCGAGTGAATACTCACTGAAACTGGAAGCATCTTCAAAAACAGCTTTATATGCTTCTTCTTTGGATTTTTCGGCCTGTGTGGCAATCGGACCAGCTGTGATATCCTGAACTACGCCAAGCGCAAGACCTGCAACCAGAGTGATCACTGTGATGGAAATGGTGTTTTTTAAGATTGTATTCATGCTTTTTTACCTCCTTTTCCAAAGGCAACCGGTTTGGTTACTTTTTCAATGATCGGAACCAGAAGGTTGCAGAAAATGATTGCGTAGGAAACACCTTCTGCTGATCCACCGAAGAGACGGAAAATTGCAGTCAGAATACCGAGACAACATCCATAAATAAGCTGCCCTTTAGGAGTGATTGGTGTGGTAACGTAATCTGTTGCCATAAACCATGCACCCAGCATCAGACCACCGCCAAACAGATGACTGAGCAGATAATTGCCATCAAATCCCATTCCTGAACCAAGCATATAAAAAATTACAAATACAGTAAAGCTTCCGATATATGTAAGTGGTACTTTAAGGTCAATAACCTTGAATGCAAGAAGAATTACTGCACCAATCAGGATTGCAAGTGCGGAAGTTTCACCAATGGTTCCCTGAATATTACCGATAAAGAGATCTTTTACCGGAATTGAAGATGCTGCTACAAATCCCTGTTTTTCAATGCTGCCAGAGGGGTTGCGCCTGTTACGGTATCCAGAACTCCACGATAGCTGTCAGATACGGAAAAATCTGTCATTTTCGCAGCAAAAGAAATCATAAGGAAACATCTTCCGGCAAGTGCCGGGTTCATAAAGTTCTGACCGAGTCCGCCAAAAAGTTGTTTTACGACAATGATAGCGAATGCACTGCCCAGAACTGGCATCCACAGTGGAATCTGCGGAGGCATATTCAGCGCGAGCAAAAGGCCTGTTACCACTGCACTGAAATCAGTAATTGTATTTTTTTTGTGCATGAGTCTGTCATACAGCCATTCAAAAAACACACTGGAAATCACTGTTACGAGCACTACAAGGAGTGCATGAAAGCCGAAATTCCAGATACCGAATAAGGTAGCAGGAAGCAACGCGATCACAACGAGCTGCATGATCCGGCTGGTTGTCATTTTGTCCCTGACATGGGGATTAGATGATACATTATACATTTCTTCCATTTCTTTTCCTCCCCTTATTTCTTCCTGCGGCTGGCAAGAACCATTTTACGCATGGACTTGATACTCTGTGTAAGCGGTCTCTTTGCAGGACAGATATAACTGCAGCATCCGCATTCGCAGCATTCCATACCGTCTAATGCTTCAAAGCCTGCCATATCACCACGTTCTGCCAGTTTGGCAAGACGTGCAGGAAGAACGTGGCCTGGACAGACGCTCACACAGCGTCCGCAGTTGATGCATGCGGTCTGTATTTCCTGGGCTTCAGATACGGCATCATGTTCAAGGAACAGGAATGCAGAAGTTGTTTTTGTGCACGGTACGTGAAGATCATATAATGCAAATCCCATCATAGGACCACCGGAAATTGCTTTTGCAATCTTGGCTTTCAGTCCACCAGCGGTATCTACCAGTTCAGACATGTCAGTACCTGCAAGAACAAGAAGGTTCTTTGGTTCTTTGATGCCATCACCGGTAACGGTAACTACACGACTGTTGACCGGTCTGCCGAGAATAACTGCTTTGTATACGGAAATTACAGTTTCTACATTGTCAACGACACATCCTACATCAGCAGGAAGCATTGTAGAATTGATCTCACGTCCGGTTGCAGCATAGATCAGAGTACGCTCACCACCCTGTGGATATTTGGTCATCATTTCTTTTACTTCGATACGATCGATATCTTTGACCAGTTCTTTCATTTTGGCGATACAGTCTGGTTTGTTGTCCTCGATACAGATGTATCCTTTTGCAGAATCAAAAAGAGTCAGAATGACCTGAAGACCTTTTACAACTTTTTCCGGTTCTTCGATCATACGGCGATAGTCGCTTGTGATATAAGGTTCGCATTCGGCACCGTTTACAAGAATATATTCAATCTTGGAAGGATCCTTTGGCGCAAGTTTTACATGGGTTGGAAATCCTGCTCCACCCATACCTACTACCCCGCCCTCTTTGATACGGTTTAGGATTTCTTCTTTTGTAAGGTCTTCCAGGCGGGCTTCCTGAAATTCGGTTTCCTGATACTGCTGGTCATTTTCGATAACAATACAGTCAACCATAGAACCGGTAGCGTTCAGCCTTTTTTCGATACCCTTAACGGTACCGGAAACAGATGCATGAAGCGGTACAGAAACAAATCCGCCTGCATCGGCAATCTTCTGTCCTGCAAGAACTGTGTCACCTTTTTTTTACGCAGGGAACAGATGGTGCTCCGATGTGCTGAGAGAGTGGATAAACCAGATCTCCTTTTGGGAGATACTTCTCAATCGGATGGCTTTGGATAGTTCCTTACC
>ADJS01013509.1_pt1 | contig 14281 bp, 9 predicted proteins | sample 268128 | NCBI WGS metagenome assembly ADJS01 (sample SAMN00007486, study PRJNA43253) | human gut metagenome | isolation source: feces sample TS28 | reverse complement strand
AGCGGTGGGCTTGATAACATGTTGGTGACAAGTGTGCCTGCCAGGCCACCTCCACGATGAAGCGGATAGCCATGCGGGTGTTCTTGTTGGCGCCGCAGAAGGCATCGACAACGAACAGGCGCTTGTTGCACAGCTCCTTCTTGGCGATGTCCTTAACGGTAGCCCAAGTGGCCTCGGTCATGGGGTGGTTGTCGTTCTTGTACTCGTCGCTGGTCCACCAAACGGTGTCCTTGGAGTTCTCGTCCATGACGATGTACTTGTCCTTGGGGGAGCGGCCGGTGTAAACGCCGGTCATAACATTGACAGCGCCCAGCTCGCTGACCTGGCCCTTCTCGTAGCCGGTCAGGTCCGCTTTGGTCTCCTCTGCGAACAGAACATCATAAGAGGGGTTATGCACGATCTCGGTCGTGCCGGTAATGCCATACTTAGTCAAATCCAGATTTGCCATGTTTACATATACCTCTTTCTCTATACTTTTGGCTGAATGGGGAGCAGGGGACTAAGTCAGCCTCCTAGTGCCCCATCCTGACATTTATTATACAAAGATTCCGGTATAAAAGCAAGTTGAAAATTCTGCAAAGATTGTGACATTATTGTTAAAAAGTGCAAAAAAAGCCGCACGGCAGCGGGCCGTGCGGCGGGGGCATCCTTTTTTATGCAGGTTTCTTACGCATCCGAGCGCGAATAAGCGTTCTTCATGCCGCTGCTCAGCTCAAACAGGACCTTGTTCAGTGTGTCGGTCGTTTCTGCCTTCGCCATCGCGGCCAGATCCGCGTTTGCCTTTTCGCGCAGGGCGGCGCGGGCGGCGGGGTCGGTCTCGGCACGCTGGGCATCGTCACAGGTGTTGATGATGTGGTTTGCCTTCGCACCAACGCTCAGGGTGTAGCGCTCAATGTGGAACACCGACTTCGCGTAGGACGCATCGGCCATCGCGGCCAGCAGACGGCTGGCCCAATAGAAGTTGTCGGTGGAGACATCCCCGGTGGTGTTGGCCAGATATTCCGGCGCAGTGTCCACATTGGCATAGAGGGGCAGCATCGTGTTGAAGGCGTTGGACGCAAAGGCCAGCCATTCCACAGCGCGGAAATCCTCCGGCATATCGGGGCGGAGCTGCAGCAGCGCCATAAAGTCGTTGCGGTTTACGCCAATGGGGCGGTAGATGCCCTTTTCGGCCGCCGTGGCTGCGTAGGGGTCATAGGGCGTGCCCTGATAATGGGAGGACAGCACATACTTGATGTCCTCCGGCGTGATCTTTTTCTCCGGCACCATGCACCAGGGCAGATCGTCGGAGCGCGGCGTGAAATCGGCATCAGGGCCGTCCCATGCGAAGGTGTTGGGGTTGAAATAGCGCAGCATGTACCAGCCGCGGGGCGTGTTGTAGACATGGTCGGCATCGTCATGGCTGCCGAAGGCGTCGCGCGGGTTCAGCGCACCGCCCTGTGCAAGGTCCAGATGATACCGGTTGATAAACTCACGCAGATCGGCAGAGCAGATAAAGTCCTTCTGCTCGCCCAGTGCATCGTCCAGATCCAGCATATCCAGCCCCAGCTGGTTGGGCATGACGACATACACATCATCGGGCACGCGGCGGGCCATCCAGTGGTGGCCGCCGATCGTCTCCAGCCACCAGATCTCGTCCGTATCCTGAAAGGCAATGCCGTTCATCTCATAGGTGCCGTACTGCTCCAGCAGGCTGCCGAGGCGGTGTACACCCTCACGCGCGGAGCGGATGTAGGGCAGGACCAGATAAACGATGTCCTCCTCGCCGATGCCGCCCTTGACGAGCGGGTCGGCCCCCAGCACGCGCGGGTTGGAGGTGATGGTTTCGGTGGCGGTCATGCCGACATTGGCAGCGTTCACGCCGCTGGCAGCCCACAGGCCCTTGCCCTCCACAGCGTTAGGCACAGCGGTCATCCGCAGGCCGCCTGCGGGCAGGGGGATCTCAACGCCAGAAATCACCGACTTATATACCGCAGGATAGTCCTTCGGTTGGAACACAGCGAGCTTTTTGGCAGTGAAATGGCCGGAGCCGGAGTCATCGTTGCGGGCGATCATGGTGGAGCCGTCATACGATGCGTTTTTGCCGACCAGAATGGTTGTACAAGGCATTTGCAAATCCTCTCCTTTTTATATTCTACACGGACGGGGTGCAGCCTGACGGCAAACGACATTTTACGGGAAAGCCGCGGGCCGGGCATACCCGGCCCTTACAGCACCCATCCGCTTCCTATTATAATGCAAACAGCGCAAATTTCAATCACATTTCCTGCGCCACACCCTGCGGCAGCACGCCGGTCTGGTAGGCCTCCACGAGGGCGCAGAGGTCGCGGATCAGCGCCTGCTTGCGGCCGCCCTCATCGGTGTCGCGCACAAGGATGCGCTGCGGTGCCGTGTAGATGTATTCGCTCTTGCTTGCGATGTCCTCATCCTCATGGATGGCCTTCTCGGCGCTCTCAAACGGCTGGTGGGTGCGCAGGATCAGCCCGCGCGAGTTGTAGACCAGCGTATAGCCCGCAATGCCGGTGCGCTGGTGATAAGCACGGCAGAAGCCGCCGTCAATGATGATGAGCCGCCCGCCGCCTTTGATGGGGCTTTCCCCCTCGATGGCACGGACCGGCACATGGCCGTTGACGATGTGGCAGCCTGCACCCGCAAGGCCGAACTCCCGCAAAATGCGCTCGGCCGTGTCCAGCGCGGCGATATGCTTGTAGTAGGGGTCCTTGATCTCCCGGTGGGCGGCGGGGTCGGCAATGTAGAGCCGTTCAAAGGTCGTCATGGCGCTGCGGCCGAAAAGCGGCGATTTGGCACCGCACCACAGATACCACAAAAAGTCCTGCCCGGCCAGCCGTGCCGGGCTGCCCGGCGGCGCGCTGTAGCCCTGCCGGGCACGGCGGTCGCAATAGTCAAACAGCTGCTTGCCGCTGCGCGCCACCCCCTCAAACCGGATGGCGGCAAAGGCACCATCCTCGGTCATCGGCACAGCGCCGTGGTAGAGCAGGTTGCCGTTGCAGATCTTGTAAAACGCGCCGTGCGCGTAGAGGAACTGCACATGGCGCTGCAGACGCTCGCTCTCGGCAAAGCTGCGCACCAGCCCGGCGATGACATGCGCCTCCTCGGCGGTGAGCGTGGTCGGCGCGGCGGGGTCCACAGTCGGGAAGTCGCAGTCCAGCAGGGGATAGACGGTGCCGTGGTAGTCCACCGTGCCTGCCGCAAAATCAATATGGTTCAAAAAGTCGCGGCCCTGCAGATCAAAATCCGGGTTGCGGGCGATGACATGCGCCTCAAGCTTGAGCATCATCACGGTCACGGCCTTGTGCATTTGGGCGGCAGCGGTCAGGTCACCGGCCGCCGTGCGCGGGTCGGCGTGGGGGATCCAGCGCGACACATCGGAGTCAGCGTAAGTGCTCTGGGCAAAGCGCTCGAGCTGGCGCAGGCTGATGCCGTAGCCGCCCTCCAGCGTGTCAAGGTTGTTGTAGGCCAGCGTTGTTTTCAGCACCGTCATAATGCACAATGGGCTGCCGGCAGCGGCCCCCATCCAGACAACATCATGGTTGCCCCACTGGATGTCCACCTGATGGTGCGCCATCAGGCTGTCGAGAATACGGTCGGGGCGCGGGCCGCGGTCAAACAAATCGCCCACGATATGCAGCCGGTCAACGGCCAGCCGCTTGATGACCTCACAGAACCGCACAATGTAGGCGTCAGCACGGTCATAGCGCAGGATGCTCTCGATGATCTCCCCGTAGTACTGGTCCTTGTCGTGGTCCTCAAAATGGGCGTGGAGCAGTTCGTCCAGAATGTAGCCGCAGTTCTGGGGCAGGCAGCGGCGCACATGGTCGCGGGTGTGCTTGCTGGAAACGAACCGACACAGGTCGATCAGCCGCAGCAGCGTCAGGCGGTACCATGCGTGCAGATCAGGCTGGCGCGCCTTCAATTCCGGCAGCTTCTGGTTGGGATAGTAGACCAGCGTTGCCAGCTCGGCACGCTCCTCGGCGGGAACATCAGGTCCCAGCACAGTGTCGATCTTCTCACGGATAACGCCCGATGCGCTGTTCAGGATATGTACAAACGCCTCATGCTCGCCGTGCAGATCACTCATAAAATGCTCGGTGCCCTTGGGCAGACGCAGCAGCGCCTCAATGCGGATGATCTCGCTGGCGGCTGCGGCCACCGTCTGGTATTTTTGGGAAAGCAGGCGCAGATAGCGCAAATGTTCATCAGAATACTGCACGGGCAGGCTCCTTCCTGTACTTTTGGTTCCTACTTATGGATTATAGCACACTTTTCGGCAAAGCAAAAGGCCGCGGTCCCAAAAAGACAGCGGCCAAGGCGCGTTATTTAAAAAACAGCTTAAATAATATCGACCTCCACCGGGGTTTCAAACAAGCGCATGACCTCGGCACGGTCCTGTGTCTGGCCCAGCGCCCACATCAGCTTGACGGCCACGGCCTCGGGGGTCATGTCGTGCGCCTCCAGCACGCCGGGCAGCTCACCCACGGCGCGGCCCACCTCATAAACGGCAAGGTCGCACCCCTCATGCGGGACCTGAGTCGTAAACACGGCCAGCCGTCCGCTGTCGCACCAGCGGCGCAGTTCGGCAAACATTTCGCCCTGCTCACCGCCCGGCAGGCCGCCCACGCCGAAGCTTTCCAGCACAAGCGCGCGGTAGTGCGGGGCCAGCAGCGGGATAATATCCGCCCGCATACCCGGCACCAGCCGCAGCACAAAGACAGCGGGGTCAAGCTGCTCATAAAACTGCACCGGCGGCAGATCGGCCGGCCGCCGCAGGAAGGGGATAAGCCTTGTGTCACGGAAAACGGCAGTCTCCGGGTAGTCGATGCTTGAAAAGGCGTCAAAGCTGCGGGTCCGCGTCTTGCGGGCGCGGGTGCCCAGAATGACCTTGTTGTCAAACACCAGCTGCACGCCCCATGCACCCTCGCTCACGGCGTAGACAAAGGCGCGATAGAGGTTGTTGCGGGCATCGGTGTCGCGGTTGTAGATGGACTTCTGGCTGCCGGTCAGCACGACCGGCTTGGCGCTGTTCTGGATCATGTAGCTCAGCGCGGCCGCCGTGTAGGCCATCGTGTCGGTGCCGTGGGCAATGACAAAGCCGTCATAGGCGGCGTAGTTTTCCCGGATGCTGCGCACGATCTTCTGCCATTGCGCAGGGCCGACATTTGTGGAATCGAGGTTGAAAAGCTGCACGGCATCAATCGCACAGAGGTCGGCCAGCTCCGGCACACAGGCCAGCAGCTCCTCCGAGGTGATGGCAGGGGCCAGCCCGCCCGCAGCCGTGGGCCGGCTGGCGATCGTGCCGCCGGTGGCGAGAAGAAGAATTTTTTTCATCAAAGTACCTCTTTGGCTTCCCCCTCGGGGGAAGCTGTCCGCAAAGCGGACTGATGAGGGCAGAGTCCGCCTTATAGCCAATTAACGGGTAATATCCGGTGACTTTCCCCTCATCCGCCCTCGGTCGGGGCCTCGGGCACCTTCCCCCAAAAGGGGAAGGCGCATATCTTTCACTCCGCCCACAGCAGATGCCGGTCGGCCACGACGCGGGCGTCCAGTGTCCTTGCACCGGCGGCAAAGCGGACGGTCACGCGGCCGCCCTCTGCGCTTTCCACCGTGCCGGGGCCAAACACGGCATGGCGCACCCGCGCCCCGACAGCCGTAATCGCCGCCATATCCACGGGCGGCAGCGGCTTGCGCGCCGCCGCCGGGGCAGGGCGGTGCCCTGCGGGGACGGCATCAGGGCGGCTGCGGTGCCCCGGCAGACCGGAAAGCACCTCCTGCGCAAAGGACGAGCGCTCGGCCGTGCAGTCAAACAGCACCAGCTCCTGCCGGGCGCGGGTCATCGCCACATAAAACAGCCGCCGGTCCTCCTCATACTGGCGCGTCTCGGCGGGGGTGCGGCAGCACAGCTCCGGCTTGGCCGGCAGGATGCCGTCCAGCACATCGAGCAGGATCACCCGGTCATACTCCAGCCCTTTGGCGGAGTGTATCGTGGAGAGCAGAAATTTGCACCCCGGCGGTGTGACATGCTCCTGCACGATGGTGCGCAGCTCCGCCAGCCGCCGGAGCAGCCGCCGGGGCGTAGGCTCCTGAGCTCCCAGCATTTCCAGCACAGCCAGCTTGGCGCGGTCCATGCCGTTTTTGTCCAGATACTTGCCGTAGCCCAGCTGGTCGGTCAAAAACCGCACGGCATCGTCCGCCGCCATGCGGGGCAGGCGGGCCAGCCCTGCGGCCACCTCGGCCATCGCGGCGCGGGTGCGCGGGCGGATGCTGTCCTCATTGATCAGCGCTGTCCAGCAGCCCTGCCCGTACTGCCGTGCCTGCCCGGCGGCGTACAGCGCCTGCGCCCGTGTCACCAGCACGCCGAACTTGAAATAGCAGCGCAGAAAGGTATCGGCATCGTCCGGGCGGGCTGCCAGCGCAAAAATATCCGCGACATCCCGCACGATCTTGTTGGTAAAAAAGGTCTGCTCGACCGCCTTGCAGCCGTAAGGCACGCCACGGCGCTCACACAGGTCGATGATGGGCAGCGCGCTCTCATGGTTGCGGAACAGCACCGCGGTCTCGACCTCGCAATGCTGCGCCTCCGCAAACAGGAAGGCCAGCTGGTCAGCGCGGCGGCGCACCTCCACGACCCGGATCGGCTCTCCGGCCCCCTGCGTAGGGGCGATGGTCTTGGGGCGGCGGTAGCGGTTGCGCGCCACAAAACGGTTGGCAGCGGCCAGGATCGGCTCCCGCGAGCGGTAGTTTTCCTCCATCAGCAGCACCCGCGCGCCGGGGTAGGTCTTTTCAAAGTCCATCAGCGCCTGCGGGTAAGCCGCGCGGAAGCCGTAAATGCTCTGGTCCTCATCCCCGACCATAAAAAGGTTGCCGCTCTGCTGCGCCAGCACCCGGATGATCTCATGCTGCACGCGGGAGGTATCCTGCGACTCATCCACGCAGAAATAACGGTACCGCTTACGGAACGCTGCTGCCACGGCGGGTGCGCCGTTCAGGATCTGCAGCGCAAAGCAGAGCTGGTCATCGTAGTCCATCTTGTGCCGCGCCTTGAGCGCCTGCTGGTAAGCGCGGTACAGCTCCGGCAGATTTTCAAGGTCCGTCTCCAGCTCGTCAAGCTCGGCATCGGTCAGGCACATATTCTTAATGTAGGTGATGGCCGTGCGCAGCTCCTTGAGGGTGCTTTCGGCGGCGTATTCATGGTTGATGCTCTGCCACAGCTGCAGCAGCAGCGGCGTTGTCTCACTCTCGCTCTGCAGCAGGTCGGGCGGTGTGCGGCCGTACATCCGGCTGTAGAGCGCGATGATGCGCGCCGCCACGCCGTTGATGGTGCGGAACTCCATCCGCGCCGCCTCGGCCTCCCCGAACCGCGCGGCAAACCGGGCGCGCATCTCCTGCGTGGCGGCCACCGTGTAGGTCATTGTCAGGATAGACTCCGGTGCGATGCCGCAGACCTCGGTCATGTAGCCCAAGCGGGTGATCAGCACGGTGGTCTTGCCGCTGCCCGGCACCGCCAGCAACAGCACCGGGCCGTCTACGGCCGCAACGGCGGCCCTCTGTTGGGGATTCAGCGCCGCCATGTGGGCGGTCTCAAACGCGGTTTTCTCCATGGCGGCCTCCTTTCTGCGGCGTTGGGTGTTAGCGGGGCGGGCAGCCCGCGCCCCTGTCAATCGACTTATTCTACCACATTTTACCCGCAAAAGCAAAACCTGCCCGGTGTGCCGGGCCCCGAATTTGTCAAGGCTGCAAACTGTCAAAACCTGCCGGTTTTTGACCGCGGTATTTTGGCATACCAAGGTATTGGATAAACCTGCGGGCTGTGGTACAATATGTGTACTAATGAATTTCTCCCTTTACCAAAGGATGTCATACATGAAACAGAACCGTTTAAATATACACTGCACCGAGGATTACGCGGTGCTGTACTGGGATAAGCCCGCCGCTGCGCCGCGCGGGGCGGAGTACACGGTCTCCCTCAACGGCGAGGCCATCGGCCGCACCGACAAGACCCATTTTACGATCGAGGGTCTGTCCTACGGCAGCACCTTCCGTGTGGATGTGGTCAGCGGCAGCTATTGCGTCGGCTCCGCCACGCTGCAGTTCGGGCAGGAAAAGCACCGAATCGACATTACCGCTGCGCCCTACTTCTGCCGCGGTGACGGCCAGCTGCTGAACACCGACAATCTGCAGCGCGCCATCAACGACTGCGGCCCGGACGACATTCTCTATATCCCGGCGGGTGATTTTCTGACCGGTGCGCTGCGGCTGCACAGCGATCTTGAAATCTACCTTGCCAAGGGCGCTGTGCTGCAGGGCACCGCCAACATCCATGACTACGCCCCGCGCATCCCCAGCCGGTTTGAGGGGATCGAGATGCGCTGCTATTCCAGCCTGCTCAACGCCGGTGAGCTGAACCACAAGACCGGGCCGAACTGCCGCAACATCATCATCCGCGGCAAGGGCACGATCTGCGGCGGCGGCCAGACGCTGGCCCGCAAGATCATCGAGGATGAGCGTGCGCGCATCAAGAGCTTCCTCGATGACAACAAGGAGCTGGTCGAAAGCTGCGAGAACAGCGACACGATCCCCGGCCGCGTGCGTCCCCGCCTTATCAACCTGAGCAACTGTGAGAATGTCTGGATCAGCGGCGTCACCCTCAAAAACGGCCCGTCGTGGAATGTCCACATGATCTACTGCAACAATATCCAGACCGACCACTGCACCTTTGTATCGGAGGGCGTCTGGAACGGTGACGGCTGGGACCCCGACTCCTCGACGAACTGCACACTGTTTGCCAGCGAGTTCTTTACAGGGGACGATGCCGTGGCCATCAAGAGCGGCAAAAACCCCGAGGGCAATGAAATCGGCCGCCCCTGCGCCCACATCCGGGTGTTTGACTGCCGCAGCGACTGCGGCCACGGCATCTGCATCGGCAGCGAGATGAGCGGCGGCGTGGAGGATGTGCAGATCTGGGACTGCGACCTTGCAAACTCGCTGTCGGGCATCGAGATCAAGGCTACCCCCAAGCGCGGCGGCTATGTGCGCGGCGTAACCGTGCAGGACTGCATTGCGCCCCGTGTCATGCTGCACAGTGTTGCCTACAACGATGACGGCACCCCCGCCGAAACGCCGCCGAAGCTCAGCCATTGCTTCTTTGAGCGGCTGACCCTGACCGGCGAGGTGCTGGACCATGACCGCAGCCGGCACGATGCCGCCCCGCTGGAGATTGCCGGCTTTGACACGCCCGGCTATGCGGTGGAGGATATCGTCTTTAAGGACATTACGATCCAAAAGCCGTCCGTGACCCTGCCGCTGCGCCTCTGCCGCGGGATCACGCTGAGCAATATCAGCTGTATGGAGCCCTGACACCCGCATTTGTAAACAATTTTTAAAAACACACCGCACCCCCCTTGCATCGCTGTGCAGGGGGGTATATTATTATCCCATTCCAATTATTAACATATGATAACTATTAACAGGAGGTGTGCAATGCCTGTCACCGAAAACACCGACCTTGGCTGGCTGATCCAGTTCCTCGGCCGTGTCAACACGCTGGGCAAACGCGGGATGCGCGCAGCGCTGGCCAGCCAGCCGCGCTGCCGCCTTGGTATGCTGGAGCATCTGCATTTCCAGATCGAGAAGTCCGGGCAGGACGGCAGCATCTATGTGTCTGAGCTGGCCCGCGCAATGCGCCAGCCGATGCCCGCCGTCTCACGCGGGCTGCGCCTGCTCGAGCAGGACGGCCATATCCTGCGTGAGACCGATCCCAATGACCGCCGCAAAACGCTTGTGCGCATCACCCCGGAAGGGGAGCAGGCCCGCCTTGCGGGGGAGCAGGCCATCAGCGGCTACTTTTCCCGCGTTATGGCGCGGCTGACCCCGGAGGAGCTGGCCCAGATGGTGGCCCTGAAGGACGCCTTCCTCGCCGCCATCGTGGCCGAGAACGATGCCTTGGAGCAAGACCTTGCAAACAGGAAAGGAGACCCCGCGCATGATCAAGATATTTAAGCAGCTGGGGCGTCACTGGGCGGCCTGCATCGCCGTGGTGGCGCTGCTGTTTGTACAGGCCTACTGCGACCTGAGCCTGCCCGACTACACCAGCAAGATCGTGGACATCGGCATCCAGCAGGGCGGCATTGAAAGCCCTGTGCCCGAGACTGTCCGCGACACGACCCTGCAGGCACTGGAGTTGCTTATGTCCGAGCAGGACGCCGCGCTGGCCGAACAGTGGTACAGTGCCCCCGATGCCGACGGTGTGCGTACCCTCTCTCACGATGCCACCGCTGCCATGTCGGAACTGGAAAACGCGTTTGCCACGCCTGACATTGTGCTGTACATGGCAGCCGCCAAAAACGCCGCCACAGCCGCCGGCACGGCCGATGCAGTAACCCCCACCGCCTACGACCTCGATGCCGTTGCGACCCAATTTGTCGCGATGTCTCAGGCCCCCGGCGCACGGGAAATGCTGCAAAGCCAGCTGGCCGCCGCCCTTGCCTCTCTCGATGATTCGGTGGCGGGCAGCCTGTCGAGCCAGGCCATGCTGCTGGTCGCGCTGGAATATGAGGCACAGGGCATCGCCCACGATGTCCAGATGGGCTATCTGCTGCGCACCGGCGGCCGGATGCTGGCCCTGACGCTGCTTATGGTTGCTGTGGCGATCGCTGTCGGCTTCATCGCCTCCCGCGTGTCGGCTGCCATCGGCCGCGACCTGCGGCGCGATGTGTTCCGCACCGTTGTCGGCTATTCCAACGCCGAGATTGAGAAGTTTTCCACTGCATCGCTCATCACCCGCACGACCAACGACATTCAGCAGGTGCAGTTCGTCTGCGTTATCCTGCTGCGCATGGTGGCCTATGCGCCGATCCTCGGCATCGGCGGCATCCTGCATGTGGCTGGCGGCAACACGGGGCTGACATGGATCATCTTTGTTGCGGTGGCGGCGCTGCTGCTGCTCATCGCTGTGCTGATGAATGTCGCCATGCCCAAGTTCAAGCAGATGCAGACCCTTGTGGATCGGCTGAACCTTGTCAGCCGCGAAATACTGACCGGCATCATGCCGATCCGCGCCTTCAGCCGCGAGGCCTTTGAGGAAAAGCGGTTCGACCGTGCCAACACCGACCTGATGCGCACCCAGCTTTTCACCAACCGCACGATGGTCGCCATGATGCCCTTTATGACGCTGATCATGAACGGCACAAGCCTGCTCATTGTCTGGTTCGGCGGCAAGGCCATGGATATGGGCACGATGCAGGTCGGCGAGATGATCGCCTTCATCACCTACACGATGCAGATCGTCATGTCGTTCCTGATGCTGTCGATGGTGGCCGTTATGCTGCCGCGCGCCGGTGTGGCCGCCGACCGCATTGACGAGGTCGTCACGACCCACGCCACCATCCACGACCCCGCCTCCCCCAAGTCCCTGCCGGAGAACGGTACCGAGGGCGTGGTGGCGTTTAACGATGTCAGCTTCCGCTATCCCGGCTCCGAGGAGGACGCACTTGAGCATATCAGCTTTACGGCCCGCCCCGGCGAAACGACCGCCATCATCGGCTCGACCGGCTGCGGTAAGTCAACGCTGCTCAACCTGATCCCGCGGTTTTACGATGCAACGGCGGGCAGTGTGACCATCGGCGGTGTGGATGTACGCGAGCTGACTCAGGCGCAGCTGCACGACTGCCTTGGCTATGTGCCCCAGAAGGGTGTGCTGTTCAGCGGCACGATCGACTCCAACCTCAAGTTCGGCGGCGACCACATCACCGATGCCGATGTGCAGAAGGCCGCTGAGATCGCACAGGCCGCCGAGTTCATCTCCGCCAAGGCGGAGGGCTTTGCCAGCCCCATCGCACAGGGCGGCAGCAATGTCTCGGGCGGGCAGAAGCAGCGCCTTTCGATTGCGCGCGCCATTGCCAAGCACCCGCAGATCTATCTGTTTGATGACAGCTTCTCGGCGCTGGACTACAAGACCGATGTGGCCCTGCGCCGCGCGCTCAAGGCTGAGACCGGCAGCGCCACCGTCATTATTGTGGCGCAGCGCATCTCGACCGTGCTGCATGCAAACCAGATCATCGTGCTGGATGAGGGGCGTATCGTCGGTAAGGGCACCCACGCCCAGCTGATGGAAAGCTGCCCCGAATACCGGGAGATCGCACGCAGCCAGCTGAGCCAGAAGGAACTGAATTTACAGAAGGAGGATGCGTGATATGCCAAGACCCGGACGCCCGACGACGGAGCGCGCCAAGGACTTCAAGGGCACGCTGCGCCAGCTGCTGGCCGCCATGAGCAGGTATAAGCTGTCGCTCATCGTGGTCGTTGTATTTGCAATTCTTTCGACGATTTTCAACATTGCAGGCCCCAAGATCCTGGCCAAAGCCACCACAGCGCTGGCCACCGGCTGGATCGCCAAGCTGCGCGGAGTCGGCAGCATCGACTTTGCCTACATCGGGCGGTGCTGCTCTTTCTTGCGGGGATGTATCTGTTCTCCGCCGCGTTCAGCTTTCTGCAGGGCTGGCTGATGACCGGCCTGTCCCAGAAGGTCTGCTACGACTTCCGCGACCAGATCAACAAAAAGATCAACCGCCTGCCGCTGGCCTACTTTGAAAAGCGCACCATCGGCGAGGTTCTGTCCCGCATCACGAACGATGTCGATACGCTCGGCCAGAGCCTGAACCAGAGCATCACCCAGCTGATCACCAGCGTCACCACGATGATCGGCGTGCTGGTCATGATGCTCTCGATCAGCCCCAAAATGACGCTGATCGCACTGCTGATCCTGCCGGTATCGCTGGCGCTGGTGCTGGTGGTCGTCAAATTCAGCCAGAAGTACTTCAAGGCCCAGCAGGCCACCCTCGGCGTGGTCAACGGTCAGGTCGAGGAGGTCTACGCCGGGCACAATGTCATCAAGGCGTTCAACCGCGAGGCCGCTGTGCTGGACGACTTCAACATCGCAAATGACAAGCTGTACGAATCCGCGTGGAAATCCCAGTTTTTGTCGGGCCTGATGCAGCCCATCATGAGCTTTGTAGGCAATTTGGGCTATGTGGCGGTCGCCATTGTGGGCAGCATCTTTGCCGCAGCGGGCACCATCACGATCGGCGACATTCAGGCCTTCATTCAGTATGTCCGCAACTTTACCCAGCCCATCCAGCAGCTCTCGCAGGTGTCGAACATGCTCCAGAGCATGGCCGCCGCAGCGGAGCGCGTCTTTGAGTTCCTGAACGAGGACGAGGAGGACCAGCTGGCCGACCCCGCCCGCCGCGCCGACCCTGCCAGCATTGACGGGCAGGTCACCTTCGACCATGTGCGGTTCGGCTACACACCGGACAAAACGGTCATCCACAACTTCAGCTGCAATGTCAAGCCCGGGCAGAAGGTTGCCATTGTCGGCCCCACCGGTGCCGGCAAGACCACGATGGTCAAGCTGCTGATGCGGTTCTACGATGTGGACGCCGGTGCCATCACCCTCAACGGCCACAATGTCCGGGACTTTGACCGCAGCGCCCTGCGCGAGGGCTTCGGCATGGTTTTGCAGGATACATGGCTCTTCAAGGGCACCATCATGGAGAATATCCGCTACGGTCGGCTGGATGCCACCGATGAGGAGGTCATTGCCGCTGCCAAGGCCGCGAACGCCGACCACTTTATCCGCACATTGCCCGGCGGCTACCAGATGGAGCTGAACGAGGATGCCTCCAATGTCAGTCAGGGGCAGAAGCAGCTTTTGACGATTGCGCGCACGATTCTGGCGGACAACCGCATCCTGATACTGGATGAGGCGACCTCCAGCGTGGACACCCGCACCGAGCAGCGCATCCAGACTGCAATGGACCGCCTGATGGAGGGCCGCACCAGCTTTGTCATCGCCCACCGGCTTTCGACCATACGCGATGCGGATCTGATCCTCGTCATGCGGGACGGCGACATTATCGAGCAGGGCACCCATGACGAGCTGATTGAAGCCGGCGGCTTCTACGCCGATTTGTACAACAGCCAGTTTGAGGATATAACAGCTTGACAAATTGACGCAGGTTGGTTCTATCGCAAGTCAGGAAATCAGCGCAACATTCAAACAGCATATTTGCGATATGCAATTCAACGTTGTTGCTGTTGCATTAAAAAGTTGAATTGCTATAGTTGTAAACAAAGGCGGAACTCTTGCCAAACGGGTTCTGCCTTTTTATAATGGAAATAGAAAACGGCCCCGCAGCGAGGCCGGGAAAGAAGGAACGTTTATGAAATTGCCGGGAAAAAAACAGCGCTGGGTCCTGCATGAGGACAC
>ADJS01013404.1_pt1 | contig 14303 bp, 12 predicted proteins | sample 268128 | NCBI WGS metagenome assembly ADJS01 (sample SAMN00007486, study PRJNA43253) | human gut metagenome | isolation source: feces sample TS28 | reverse complement strand
CAGCTCGTAATCCTGCTGGCTCATCTTGCTCTGGCTGGAGGAACCCACCTGCAGGGTGCGCTCGTAGGCCTTGCGCAGGTTCTCCACCTCGTAGTCGGTCAGCAGCAGCTTGCCTGCGCTGGCGGCAGCGGGGTCGGTGGGCAGGGTCAGGCCAAAGACGTTCTTCACGTCCTGCATGGCAGTCTCAAAGGGGGTCTTGTTGGCAATGTAGCCCTGCACATAGGTGGAATCGAACTTTGCGTAGGACATCTTCTGGTGTGCCAGATTGGTCAGGAAGGTGTCGTAGTTGGTGGTCTTGTAGCCGATGGCCATGCCGCCGGTCTCGTGGTCGGCGGTGACAAGGATCAAAGTCTCGTTGGGGTGGGCATTGTAGAAGTCCACCGCAGCCTGCACCGCGTTGCTCATCTCCAGCACATCGTGGATGGAAGCAGCGGCATCGTTGGCGTGGCAGGCCCAGTCGATCTTGCCGGACTCGGTCATCAGGAAGAAGCCCTTCTTGTTGTTCAGCAGTTCAATGCCCTTTTTGACATAGTCGGTCAGCTGCCACTCGCCGTTGGCAGCGTCCATGGCGTAGTTCATGGCCTTGCCATCGCCCAGATTCTCGGCAATGATCAGGGTCTTGCCAGCACCGGCGGTCAGGGCAGCGGCACCGGCCTGCGTGGTGACCACGTTGTAACCGGCGTTGGCAGCCACGGTATGGTTGTCGGGGCCGGTGCCATCGCCGTTCACCTTCTGGAACTCGCCGCCGGCAAAGTACTCAAAGCCGGAGTTTGCCAGCTCCACGCCGATCTGGTAGTAGTTCTTGCGTGTCTTCTGGTGGGCATAGAAGGCAGCAGGGGTGGCGTGGTCGATGTTCACGGTGGAGATGACGCCCACCTTATAGCCCTTCTGGGCGTGCAGCTTTTCGGCAATGGTTTCGTAGGGCACATCGCGGGTCCAGGGGCACATATTGATGACGCCGCTCTCGGTCTTGTGGCCGGTGGCGATGGAGGTGGCAGTGGAAGCAGAGTCCGGGCAGAAGGAGGTGCTGTCGTAGGTGGTCACGCTGCCCACCTGCGGAAAGCTGGTAAAGCTCAGGTCAGCCTCGGTCACAGCGCCGTTGTTGTCCACAGTGCCCTTGTAAAAGCGTGCGGACTGGATCTGGGCAGTGCCCATGCCGTCACCGATGAACAGGAAAACGTACTTGGGCTTTTTGAACACGTCCAGCAGACCGTTCTCTTCGTCTGCTGCGGCAGAAGCATCGGCCTCGGCGGCGTGAACGGCTACGGGTGCAGCCGACAGCATCCCCACTGCCGATGCCACGGCACCGGCTTTCAGGAAGCTGCGGCGGGAAATTTTCGCATTCTTCATAACAGATATCCTCTCTTTTTTCAGCCCGGCTTGGGGCGGTTCTACTATTTCTTGTGGGAACACCTGTATTGTAGCGCACCGCCCGCAGCGGCGAAACCAGCCCCGTGTAACACTTAGGTAAACCTTTGGCGCACGGAAGAGCGGCGGTGTAAAATGCGGGCAAAACAGGTAAAATCTGCCTGTAACGCCCGCCGCCGAGGCACTTTTTGCACCGAACCGCCCTGCAAGGGTTGCAAGCAGGGGGCTTTTCATTGTACAATAGAAAGAGCAAGCTGAGATATACTTCTATAATGAGAGGATCTTTTAAATATGTCTGATATCAAAGTGCTGGCGTTGGATCTGGATGGCACCCTGACCAACGACCAGAAGCTCGTCACCCCGCGCACCCGCGCCGCGCTGGACGCCGCCATTGAAAAAGGCGTTACCATCGTGCTGGCGTCCGGTCGGCCCACCGCCGGCATCCAGCCGCTGGCTGAGGAGCTGGGGTTGGACAAAAAGGGCGGCTGCATCCTGTCCTACAACGGCGGCAAGATTGTGGACTGCCGCACCGGTGAGACGCTGGTGGAAAAGACGCTGGACCCCGCCCTTGTGCCCGAGCTGTGCGCCTTTGCTGCCGCGCAGGATATTGCCATCCTGACCTATAACCGCGAGGGCATCGTCTGTGAGCGGGACAAGGACGAGTGGGCCAACAAGGAGTGCTTTACCACCAAGCTGCCCATGATCCATGTGGACGATCTGGCATCCTATGTGAACTACCCCGTGTGCAAGATGCTCATCACGCTGGATCCCGCCCGCCGGGACGCGGTGTGCGCCGCCGGGCAGCAGCAGTTTGCAGGCCGCGCCGACCTGTACCCCTCCAGCCCCTTCTTTATTGAGGCGGTGCCGCTGGGCGTAGCCAAGGACGGCAGTCTGGCGGAGCTTCTGCGCCGCATGGGCCTGACCCGCGAGAACCTGATGGCCTGCGGCGACGGCCTGAACGACCGCTCCATGATCGCCTACGCCGGGGTGGGCGTGGCCATGCAGAACGCCGAGCAGCCGGTAAAGGACTGCGCCGACTATGTGACCACCGCCGACAACAACCACGACGGCGTGGCCGAGGCCGTGGAGAAGTTTATTTTACGAGAGGACTAACAAAGCAATGCCGCGTAACTTGGTTTTATTTGATCTGGAATGGAACATCGGCTACCAGCCGTATACCTTTAACTACCATGGGGTGCAGCAGACCCTGCGGGGCGAGATCGTGGAGATCGGCGCCGTAAAGATCGACGAGGATGCCAATGTGCTGGACACCTTTTCCATCCATCTGCGTCCCCGCATCTTCCGCAAATTGCAGCACCATATCGCCAAGGTGACCGGCCTGACGCAGGCCGATCTGGACAAGGGCGAGCCCATCGTGCAGGGACTGCGCCGCTTTATGCAGTGGTGCGGCCCGGATGCCGAGTTTGCCGAGTGGGGTCTGGATGACGTGCCGGTGCTCAAGCAGAATCTGTTCCTGTGCAACCTGGACGAGTCTAGGCCCACCGTCTGGTACGATTTGCAGCAGGTCTTTCTGCGGGAGCATCCCCGCAAGGAGGGCGAGGGCATGACGTTGGAAAGCGTGGTCACCCGCATGGGCATCCCCATGGAACGCCCCTTCCACGATGCACTTTCGGACACCCTGTACACCGCCGATGTCTGCCGTCTGCTGGATCTGCGCGCCGGTCTTGCCGCCTACCCCACTGAGGACGAGGCGCTGCGCCAAAGCCTGTGCCAGACCCCCGGTGACTACCGGGACTTTACGGTGTTCCACGGCTATGTGGAGCAGTACGCATGGCGGGCTGACCCCAAGATCAGCCAGATGCCCTGCCCGGAGTGCGGCACCACCCTGCAGCCGGACGAGATTTGGCTGAAAAAGGGCAGCAACAGCTGGTATACCCTGTGTCAGTGCCCCAGCTGCACCGGCAGCAGCAACGCCGCCGGGCAGGGCGTGTTCCAGCGGTACAAGCTGTCCCGCCGGGACGGCCTGCACTGGAGCTTTGCCCGCTGCGCCCAGATGCCGGACGCCGAAAGCCTTGCCCGCTGGGAAAAACTGCGCACCGCCCAGCTGGAGCGGATGCGCGCCAAGGCTGAAAAGCAGGCTGCGGAAAAATAAAGGCAGGAAAATCCCTTTTCATCTCGTAGTATTGGTAGCAGAGCCTGAAGCGTGTCGAAAAATGCACACTCTGTTCATGGCTCTGTCATAGAGAATGGATATACTAAGCATGATGCAGCCTGCCCGGGAACGTCCCGGCACCGCTGCACAGAAAGGGATTGGACACAGGATGCAAACCGCACTGATGGGCTGGGTGCACCAGCTTGGAACACTGGAATACTGGGAGGCGCTGCTGGCGGGCTTTGAGGGGCTTGGCCCCCTTGTGCCCATTTTGCTGGCGATGGTAGAGTCCTTTTTTCCGCCGCTGCCGCTGATCGCCATTGTAGCACTGAACGTAGCCGCACACGGCGGTCTGCTAGGCTTTTTGTACAGCTGGGCAGGCGTGGCGCTGGGCGGCATCATCATGTTTTTATTCTGGCGGCGGTTCATCAAGCGCTTTTTCTGGAAGGTAGCCAGCCGCTCCCCCAAGCTGGAAAAGGCACAGCAGTGGGTGAACCGCTTCGATACCTCGTCCCTGTTCATGCTGTCGCTGCTGCCCTTCACCCCCACCTCCTTCATGCACTTTGCCTTCGGGATGTCGGACTTTGACGAAAAGCGCTACCTGCGCGCTGTCCTTTTGGGCAAGGGTCTGATGGTGGCCATGATGGCTGTCTTTGGGCAGTCGCTGGTCAGCTCTCTGAAAAACCCGGTCTACCTTGTGCTCGCAGTCCTGCTGTGGGGCGGGATGTACTGGGTGAGCAAAAGATTCTGCCGGAAGCATCATCTGGAATAAAAGAATAACATTCGAGACAGCGGAAGTACCTGCGGGCGTGCCGCTGTCTCTTTTTTTGCAGAAAAAAGCTATGGCGGGCAGCCCGCAGACTGCCCGCCATGGCATGAGAACCATCATTTTTATTTTGCTTCCGGTTCCTGCACAAGGGGTTCGGACGGCGGTGGGGTAAGGGTGGAATGCGCCACCACAAAGGCCGCAGCCTTTGCCCGGGCAAGGCGCTGGCGCACTTTGCGGGTGTCGTTGGCGGGGAAGGTGCGCTCTCCGTCCAGCTTCTCGTTCCAGTGCGCAAGAGCAGCGTTCACCTCGGCTTCGGTGGGCTGTAAGCCCTCCCGCTCAGCCACCAGCAAAAGCCCCAGCCAGCTGCGCAGCTTGCGCTCTGCCTGCTGGTGCAGCCACTGCCGGAACTGTTCTACCGTCTGCCCGCGCACGGCCAAGAACTGGTCAAAGTTGATACCGTTTGCCTGCAAGCTCAGATTGAACTGCCGCTGCTCGGCAAAGTAGTTGCCCGCTTCCAGCCGTTTTGGCACTGGGCCGGTCACCTCATCGCCCAGCTGCCAGACCAGCTCCTTTTCAGCCCGGTCTCTGGCCTGTGCGCAGCGTTTTGCGTAGAGCTCCCGGGTCACCCGGTCGCGCAGCGCGGCCTTGCCTGCAGCATCGGCGGCGCGCTCTTCATCGCCGTAGTTGCGGTTGATCTCCAGTTCAATGGTCAACCGGCGCAGCGGGTGGGGCTCGATGGCTTGCACAAAGCCGGTGTCCCGCCCCAGCTCCAGCGGCGGCAGGGCGTAGAACTGCGCCCCCGCCCGGAAGCCCTCGGCCTTGTTGACCGCCAGCAGCTCAAAATCCGGGTCGGTCACCGGTACAAGCTGCTGCTCCTGCACCAGCTGCCGGTAAAGAGGATCAAAGCCTTCCAGAATGGTGCGGTTCACCGCTGCCGTCAGCAGTTCTTCCTCGTCCTGCGGGGCGTCCGGGGCGGCCTGCTCCTTTGCCAGCGCAGCGGTCAGCTCCTCCGCGCTTGCCGTGAATACCAACCGGCAGTCCCCCGGCTCAGCCATGCCGAAATGTTCCAGTTTCATGCGGTGTCCCTCCTTCTCAGCGGTTCATGATGCCGACCATCAGCACCAGCAGCGCCACGCCGATGCCAGCGTACAGCAGCTCGGCACCCAGCACGGACTTGTCGCCCTCTACGAACATCTTCTCCGGGGCATCCGGGTCGTAGTACAGGGTGACCACGCTGCCCTCGGCAAAGGGCTTGCCCTTGGCGGGCTTGGGATATTGCAGCCGGTGGCTGCCTCCTGCGGTGGTAAACTCCAGCACATAGGCAGCGCCGTCCCGGCTCTGCACCGTGCCGCTTACCGTGGCCTGTACGCAGACGCCCTTGGTGCGCAGCTGCTGCCGCGCCCGCACGCTGCGCAGCGCCATGTAAAACATGATCAGCGCGCCCACCAGAAAAATAATCACATTCAGCATTGTTTTCCCTCGTTTTTCCGTAATCGCCGGGCGGTGCCCGGACGTATAGTTTATTGTACCATAATCTGCCCTAAAAAGCGCCCCGCAGCCGCTATCCAGAGTGCACCAACTTTGCTGCAAAAATTTGTCGAATAATTTTGAAATTAAGCCTTGACATTTCTTTTGTATCTGGTATAATAACTATCGTTCCCGGCGCTACGGCGCAGGAACACAACAGAATATGCGGATATGGCGGAATTGGCAGACGCGTTAGATTCAGGTTCTAATCGGGGCAACTCGGTGGAGGTTCAAGTCCTCTTATCCGCACCAAACCATGAAAATCCGAACCTTTTCTCGATAGGAGAAGGGTTCGGATTTTTTGTTTTATTGGCTCATGGATCGTGTCGGAATTTACGGCTCAGGCAAGACTTTCAATGACCTTGGCGCTTTTTTCAATGCCGATGACCCCACTGTCCAGCGCAATATGATAGTTGGCGGCATGATGATGCGTTTTTCCATTAGAGTTCTCCTTTCATGCTCAGTTCACGGTAGGTTTTGCAGATCAGATAGCCTGCAATCAGGAAGGTGAGGACATCCGACATGGGCATGGAGTACAGCACACCGTCCAGCCCGAAGAACCGGGGCAGCAGCAGGGCAAAGCCCACGCCGAACACCACCTCACGCACCATGGACAGGGCGGTGGATTCCGCTGCCTTGCCCATGGCCTGCAAAAAGATGAAGCAGGCCTTGTTGACACAGGCTAGAATGATCATGCACAGGTAGATGCGGAAGGACTTCACGGCAAAATCCGTGTAGTAGACGCTCTCGTTGGCGGCACCAAACAGGGCGATGAGCTGCCGGGGAAGCAGCTCCACCAGCACCAGTGCAACGGCACCCACTGCGGTCTCTGCCAGCAGCAGTTTCGTGAACAGCTCCTTCACACGGGCGGGCTTTTTAGCGCCCATGTTGAAGCCCACCACGGGGATGCAGCCAGCCGCCATGCCCACCACGATGGAGATGACGATCTGGAAGAACTTCATCACGATGCCCACCACCGCCATGGGAATCTGGGCGTACTGCTCCTGCCCGAACACGGCATCCAGTGCGCCGTATTTGCGAATCATGTTGTTGATGGCTGCCATTGCCGCCACAAGGCTGATCTGGGACAGAAAGCTGGTCATGCCAAGGGTCAGGGTACGGCCGCAGATGGAGCCCTTCAGCCGGTAGTCACCCTTTTCAGGGCGAATGATCTTCATGTGCAGCAGATACCACACTGCCAGCGCTGCCGTGACCAGCTGACCGATGACGGTAGCCACCGCTGCGCCCATCATGCCCCAGCGGAAGCCGAAAATAAAAACAGGGTCCAGAATGATGTTCAGCACCGCACCTGCAAGGGTGGAGATCATGGCAAAACGGGGGCTGCCGTCCGCGCGGATGATGGGATTCATGGCCTGCCCGAACATATAAAAGGGCACGCCCAGCGTGATATAAAAGAAATACTCCTGGGAGTGGTGATAGGTCTCGGCGTTCACCGTTCCGCCGAACATGGCAAGGATGGTGTCCGCAAAAATCAGATAGAGCGCGGTCAGCACAATGCTGCTGACCAGACACATCACCACTGCATTGCCGACGCTCCGCTTTGCCTTGGGGACCTCGTTCTGTCCAAGGCTGATGCTGACGAAGGCGCAGCAGCCGTCACCGATCATGACTGCGATTGCCAGCGCCACCACCGTCAAGGGGAAAACGACCGTGTTGGCGGCGTTGCCGTAGGAGCCCAGATAGCTGGCGTTTGCAATAAAGATCTGGTCCACGATGTTATACAGCGCACCCACCAGCAGCGAAATAATGCACGGGATCGCATACTTCTGCATCAGTTTGCCGATGCGTTCCGTGCCGAGAAACTGATTAGAACTTTCCATGGGATTCACCTTACCTTTCCATTTTGGGGCAAATAAAAACAACGGGCAGCCCTCATGCAACCGGTTTTACGCATGAGTGCTACTCGTTGTACGAAATCATTATAGCCTGCCTGTCTGGAATTTGCAAAGGCAGTTTTGCACAAGAATTGTACTGGGCATTCTGCGCAGATTGCACGAGGCAAACTTTGTGGAAGATGCCCTTTGAAGCCCACCAACCTACCGTGGTACAATAAAGTAAAGAGTAAAATTACGCTGGAAAGTCTGTTTTTGCAGCCTTTTCATACAAGGGAAAGAGGCAATACCATGTCACGGTTTCAAGCGGGGGCGCTGGTGGTTTACGGAAATCTGGGAGTGCACGAGGTGGAAGGCGTCGGGCTGCGGCGCTTTTGCGATGAGTCCGCCAGAGAGTATTACACCCTCCGGCCCTATTTTTCGGATTCCCACGACCGCAGCTATATCCCCACGGAAAAGGAAGCGGCGCTGCGCCCGGTGACCCCGGCACAGCAGGCAGAAGCCGACCTTGCGCGCATCAAAGCGGAGAAGCTGCCTATCCCGGCGGGGGTACAGACAGCGCTGGCAGAACATTATCAGGCACTGCTGCACACCAATGATTTTTACCAGTACCTGACCCTGTTCAAAGAGCTGGGGCAAAAGCAGACCCAGCAGCAAGGCCGCGGCCGAAAGATCAACGCCATGGATGCGTACTTTTACCAGATGGTAGAGCGTGTCCTGCGGGAGGAGCTGGCGGTGGCGTTTGGGGAATCGCAGCAGGAAGCCGGCAGACGGCTTCTGGAGGTTTTGCGCTAAAGCCGCATGGTGATTTTTATCAATAAATGCAAAGGCTCTTTTTGTGAAGAATCGCCTTTGCATTTATTTTTTGCGTTTTTATTGTATATTTTGAAATCCAATCCTATACTTTTTGGTGCGGATATAAATCGGAGCAACTTTGTAGGAATCAACAAAGAAGGGCGGTTTGTTATGTAAAACCTTCGTGCGAGTTTGCCACTTGAAACCCATCAATGTCCTATGATATAATCCCTCCATCAGAACGCGCTGTGTGTGAACACGTAAGACCAGTTTCTTCACACGCAGGCGTTCTCTTTTTATTTTCAAAAAGTTAGTTTGCACTAATCTTGAGGAGGGCTTTTCATTCGTAATCATCGTTCCACTGTTTTTCTCGGCGTTCTGCTGATGATTCTTTCGGTTTGTTCTTTGTTTGTCGGGGTGCTGGACATCCGGCCTTCTGACCTGCTTACAGGCAGCGTGGAAACATGGGAAATCTTTCTGATCTCCCGCCTGCCGCGTCTGCTTGCCATCCTCTGCACAGGCATCGGCATGAGCGTGGCGGGGCTTATCATGCAGCAACTCTGCATGAACAAGTTTGTTTCGCCCACCACAGGCGCAACGATCTCTTCTGCGCAGTTTGGCATTCTGCTGGCTTTGCTGTTTGCACCGGGTTCTACCCTGTGGGGACGTGCTGCCTTTTCCTTCGTTTGTGCCGTTCTGGGTACATGGGTCTTTGTCTGGTTCATCCAGCGTATCCAGTTCAAGGATGTTGTCATGGTCCCGCTGGTCGGCATCATGTTCTCCAACATCGTAATGGGCGTTACCAATTATCTTGCCTACAAATATGAAATGACACAGGCTCTTTCCAGCTGGCTGGTCGGTCATTTTTCCACCGTCATTCGTGGGCGGTATGAGCTTGTCTGGCTGACGGTACCGCTGGTGGTTCTGGCATTTGTATTTGCCAACCACTTCAATATCGTGGGCATGGGAAAAGATTTTTCTCAGAACCTCGGCGTTCCGTATGATCTGGTGCTGTTTATGGGGCTGACCATTGCTTCCATGATCACGGCATCCGTTGTTGTCGTGGTCGGCTCGATCTCCTACATCGGTCTCATTGTGCCCAATATCGTAGCAATGTTCAAGGGTGACCAGATCCGCGGAACGCTGGTGGATACCGCTCTGTTTGGCGCTGTGTTCGTGCTGGTCTGCGATATGATCGGGCGGGTTGTGATCTATCCCTACGAGCTGCCCATCGAGCTGATCGTTGGCGTTATCGGCAGTATCCTGTTTGTCGGTCTGCTGCTGTATCGGCTTCGGCATGGACGCAAGGCAGTCCGGCTGGGCAAAGCTGCCAAGAAAACCGGAGGTGCAGCATGAAAACGCACAAAAACCATCTGCGCCTGCTGATCCTTCTGCTTCTTGTTCTGCTGGCCTGCGTAGGCTATATGACAGTGGGTGTCCATTTTGAAAACCAAAAATTATTTGCCTACGCCATGCGCATCCGCACGCCCAAGCTGATCGCCATGCTCATTACAGCCTTTGCCATCGGAAGTGCCTCCATCGTGTTTCAGTCCATCATCAACAACACCATCGTCACGCCCTGCCTACTGGGTATGGACCAGCTTTACTCGCTGATCCACACAGCGGTGTTCTTTGTGGCGGGTTCGGGCAGTTTTCTGGCGGTCAATGCCAACGCAGCCTTTGCGGTAGACCTTGCCATTATGGGCGCTGTTGCCACCGTAATTTACAGCTATCTGTTCCAGAAAACGAACCACAATGTTCTGTACGTTCTGCTTATCGGCACGGTGCTGACCTCGTTCTTTTCCAGCATCCAGACGACTTTGACCCGTGTGATGGACCCCAACGAGTACGACACGCTGCTGACGGATCTGGTCGCCAGCTTTTCCAATGTCAATTCGGCGATTCTGGTGCTGTCCGTTGTGGTTCTGGCGCTGGTCGCCTTTGCCTTCCGGAAAGAGCTTGTGCTGCTGGACGTTCTGACACTGGGCAAAGATCAGGCCATCAATCTGGGTGTGGACTATGACCGCTGTATCCGCCGCCTGCTGCTGGGGGTCACACTGTACATTGCAACAGCCACCGCTATGGTCGGGCCGCTGGCATTTCTGGGGCTTATCATTGCCAACCTTTCCCGGCAGTTCCTGCGCACCTACCGGCACAGCCAGCTCATCACCGGCTCTGTTTTGTTCGGTATGGCTGTTCTGATCGGCGGACAGCTTCTGGTGGAGCGGGTGTTCGTTTACTCGGTTCCGGTCAGTGTGTTCATCACCGTGGGCGGCGGCGTGTATTTCCTGTATCTGCTGCTCACCCAGAGAAAGGCATAACACCATGTTTGTAAAAGAGATCACCAAACGCTACGATGGCAAAGCCGTTGTCGATGGCGTGAGTTTTGAGATTCCGAAAGGCAAAGTCCTTTCCCTCATCGGTCCGAACGGCGCAGGAAAATCCACCGTGATGGGAATGCTGTCCCGCCTGATTGCGCGGGACAGCGGTCTTGTGGATTTTGAGGGGACGGAGATCACGCGCTGGAAAAGCCGGGAGCTGAGCAAGCGGCTCGCCATCCTGACCCAAGCCAACAATGTCCAGATGAAGCTGACCGTCCGGGAACTGGTTGCATTTGGCCGCTTTCCGTATTCCGGCGGACGGCTGACCCAAGAGGACAACGAGATCATTGACCGTGCCATCGCCTACATGGAACTGGGCGATTTTGAGGAGCAGCTCATCGATGAACTGTCCGGCGGTCAGCGGCAGCGTGCCTATATTGCCATGGTCATTGCGCAGGACACCGAGTATATCCTGCTGGATGAACCGACCAACAATCTGGATATTTACCACGCAACCAACCTCATGCGCATCGTCCGCCGCCTGTGCGATGAGCTGGGCAAAACGGTGATCCTTGTTCTGCACGAGATCAACTATGCTGCGTTTTATTCCGACTATATCTGTGCCTTTGTGGATGGAAAAATCGCAAAATTCGGTACTGTGCAGGAAGTGATCACCAAAGAAAACCTGTCCGATATCTATAAGGTGGACTTTGAGATCATGCAGATCGAAGGCAAGCCTTTGTCGATATATTATTGATTTCAGTACTTTTTAAAAGGAGCATTCTTATGAAGAAAATTTCTCGTCGTTCGTTTTTGACCGCTATGGCCGCTGTGAGTGCGGCGGGTGTTCTTACCGCCTGCGGCGCTTCCTCCTCCACGGCAAGCTCTGTGGCATCCTCTGTGGCTGCATCCAGCGAAACCGCAGCCTCTTCGGAAGCTGCACCGGAATCTGTGACCATCAAGGCGTTCAACGGTGCAAAGGAACTGGTAGATGTGGAAGTGCCCTTTGACCCGCAGCGCATTGCGATCCTCGACCTTGCTTCTCTGGACATTCTGGATGAACTGGGCGTTGGCGACCGTGTGGTCGGCACGGCATCCACCTCTCTGGACTATCTTCAGAGCTATGTCACCAATGACAGTATTGTGAACCTTGGCAACATCAAGGAAGCCGATATGGAAGCAGTCATGGCTTGCGAGCCGGACATCATCTTTATCGGCGGACGCCTGTCCAAATCCTATGATGCTCTGTGCGAGATCGCACCCGTTGTTTTCCTTTCGACCGACGCCGAAAAGGGCGTTGTGGAAAGCACCCGTGAAAACGCCATGACCATCGCTTCTATCTTTGGTCTGGAAGACCATGTGGAAGCTTTGATGGCGGATTTTGACAGCCGCATCGACGCCCTGAAAGCCTTTGCAGAGGGCAAGACTGCCATCGTCGGCATGACCACCAGCGGCAGCTTCAATGTTCTGGGCAACGATGGCCGCTGCTCCATCATCGGCAAGGAGATCGGCTTTGAGAACATCGGCGTGGATGCCAATATCGACACTTCGACCCACGGCAACGAGGCTTCCTTCGAGTTCATTGTGGACAAGAACCCCGACTACATCTTCGCCATGGACCGCGATGCAGCCATTGGCACCGATGGCGCGCAGATGGCACAGGAGATCCTGGAAAACGAGCTGGTCAAGAGCACGGATGCTTACAAGAACGGCCACGTCGTTTATCTGGCACACCCGAATGTCTGGTACACCGCAGAGGGCGGCATTCAGGCACTGAGCGAAATGCTGAGTGATCTGGAAAACGCACTGCTGTGATTTTTTCGCAAGTTAAGAAAATAGTGCAACACGAAAACAGCATATTTGCGATATGCAATCCAACGATGTTGCAAACGATCAAAAGTTGGATTGCGATGGCTGCTGCGGTTCCGCAAGCTGGATATGCGCCTGAAAGACCAGCGGCAGGCGCTGGTGGATACCTTCATCAATGCAATTTACCTGTATGACGATAAGGCTTTGATAACCTTCAACTATAAAGAAGGAACACAGACCGTCACCTTTGGAGAAGCGGCAAAAGCCGCATCAAAGGGAAATGGTTCGGATTTGGATTGCATTCCTGCACCACAAGAAAGACAGCTTTTGATAGCTGTCTTTTTGTTTTATACGGCAATTTCGTTTAACAGCACCGGCGGGGCAGAGAACTTGAACGAGATGTGACAAAAGGGGAGTACCGGCAGAGCTGCCGGGTGCCGCGCCCCGTTGCACAGACCCGTTCAAATCTTTCTCTGCACTAGACAATCACCCCCTGTTCGCGGTATACTGAAAGCTGAATGAAATGCAGAAAAACGAGGTCGCAGCATGGTAGAACAGGCAAATGAACTGATATTGGATATCTTGCCCCTTTCGGCACAGACGGCACGGCTGGTGCGGGTGTACGGCACAGCGCCCTGCGTGGCGCTGCCGGGCACTCTGCCCGCCCCGGCGGGCGGCAGTTTTGCCCTGACCGAGCTGGGCGACTACTGTTTCTCGGAAAAGCCCCGCAGCCTGCCTGCGGCGGATGCCCTCTGCCGCTACGCAGTAAGCGCAGACGGCACGGTGCGGCTGACCCGGGCATTCGGGCAGGTGGTGGGGCAAAAGCCCGCCCGCCGGTACGATTTTGACCTTGACGCCCCGGCCGCGGACGAAATGGAACTGCACCCGGTGTGCGGCAGCTTTCTGGAAGAAGTCACCCTGCCGGACAGCGTACAGGTCATCGGCAGCTGCGCCTTTTATAACTGCCGCAGCCTACGCCTGCTCACGGTGGGCAGCGGGGGACTGACCGTGGGCAGTGATGTGTTTTTGAACTGCTTTGCGCTGGAGACCCTGCGGGTGCAGGCCGCACCGGAGCAGCCCACTGGGCTGTTTGCACTGGTGAACAACATCACCGAGGCCGTGCAGGCACAGTTCTGGCCCGCCGATGCCCCCGCGCCGCTGGCGGCGCTGTGGTACCCCGCCTACTGGGAGGATATCGAGGAGACCCCCGCCCACATCCTGCTGCACACCTTTTCCGGGCAGGGATATCATTACAGACAGTGTTTTCTCGACAATAAATTCCTCCCCGCAGAATATGACGCCATCTTCCCGCAGGGGCACGATGCCGATGACGCCGCCATTATGGCCATGCTCTGCTTTGGCCGCCTGCGGTATCCGTGGCAGCTGACCGAAGCTGCCGCCGGGCACTACCGGGCGTTTCTGGCAGCCAACACCGACCGGGTGTTCGCCCGCCTTTTAAAGGCACAGGACACCGACAGCATCCGCGCCCTGCTGGCGTTGGACGTGCTGGATAAAGCCGCTTTTGCATCTGCCGCCGCCCTTGCCGCCAAGGCAGAAAACGCCGCTGCTGCCGCCCTGTTGGCAGATGCGGAGCACAAAAAATATGCTCCCCAGTCCAAAAAGCAGCGGTACGATTTTGATTTTTGAGAGGTGACCACACGTTGCCAAAGGAAAAATTTTTCGACCCCCGCAAGCCCTTCCAATCCCAGCGGCCGGAGACCCACGAGGAGTGGCAGGCACGCATGGGT
>ADJS01003680.1_pt1 | contig 14358 bp, 10 predicted proteins | sample 268128 | NCBI WGS metagenome assembly ADJS01 (sample SAMN00007486, study PRJNA43253) | human gut metagenome | isolation source: feces sample TS28 | reverse complement strand
AGCATTGCGCCGTTTGGCGTGGAGAGCAGTGATGCGTGATCTGTTTGCGTCGCTGCTTCGGCGATGGCCACGAATGCACGGTTGAAGACGAACTTCCACACGTAGCCCAGAACGATGCCGCCGATGAGGTTCGGAATGAAGAAACCCGCACGGAAGAAGTTCTGGCCCTTGATACCGCTGGTCACCAGATAGGCGAGCAGGAAGGCGACGATGTTGGTCAGGATGACGGCGATGACGGAATAGACGAATGTGCGGCCAAGCGACTGCCAGTAAGCGGTGTCGGCGATGGCTGCCTGATAGTTGGTGAGACCGACGAACGGCTTCTTTGCCGAAACGCCATCCCAGCTGGTGAATGTGAGGTAGAGGCCATAGAAGAACGGTAGAATCACAACGGCGAAGAACAGTACCGTCGCCGGACCACCGAACATCAGAAACTGGCTGATCTTATAAGAAAGCTTGTTTTGTTTCATGATGGATCCCATTCTTGACGGGGATGTAAGGTCCGCAGTCGATGTTAACTGCGGACCTTGCATCATGTTGCCTTATTAGTGGGTTCAGGCGGTTGCGCCAGTAAACTTGGCGGACTTCCAGTAGGTCTCGATGTCCTTGGCGAGGGTTGTACGATCCTCATCGCCGGCAAGCCACTTCTGGAACTTGGCACCCAACACGGAGTAATGATCATCCGGCAGGTAGTTGTAGTTGTCGATAAGCTTGCCTTCGTCGGCATAGGACTTCACGGACTTGCCCAGCGGATCGGCCGCTTCGATACTGTTGTTCTTGAACGGGGAGATCAGAGCGGCATCATTGGAGATGAACTCCTGACCTTCCTTGTCTTCGGCAAGCCAGTTCAGGAAGTCCTTGGCGGCCTTACGCTGCTCGTCAGAGGTGTTGTCGGAGGAGTCGATGAAGAAGTACTTGGAGCCGCCGCCGACGAGCTTCTCATTGGAGCCGTCATCGGTGTTCTGCGGAACCGGCATGAGGCCCATGTTCTCGGTGTAATCGTACTGGTTAAGCACGGACCAATCCCAGTTGCCGCCGAACATGAAAGCAATCTCGCCCTCGGCCAGCTTCTGCTCAGTCACCTCACGCTCGGCGGAGATGGCGGAAGACTTGGCGTAGTTGTTGTCCTTCATCACGTCGAAGAAGTCCATCAGGGAGTTCCACTTGGCATTGGAGCTGAGGTCAACCTTGCCGTCCTTGAGCTCATGGCAGAAGGCGTCCGGATCTTCCTGCTCCTCGTAGACTTCCGGCAGGAGGTGCCCGGCGAGGGACCAGTCTTCCTTCATGACACCGGTCGGGGATTCCATGCCGCCGGCCTTGAGCTCGTCGATGAGATCCTCGAACTCGTCAAGGGTCTTGTAGTTCTCAGGTTTGAATTCCTTACCGGTGACCTTCTTGATGGCGTCAGCATTGTAGATCAGGCCACGGGCTTCGACGGAAACCGGGAAGCCGTAGGTCTTACCGTCGATGCTGATGGCGTAGTCAGTGTCCTTGACCCAATCCTGATCGGACAGGTCAACAGCGTGCTCCTTGGCCAGCGAGTAGACATCCTTGGCATCAACCATGGAGATGGTGTATGGATCCTTGGAAGCGTACTTAGTGGCGAGGTGAGCGGAAACGGTGTCGTTGGAGTAGTAGACCTCGACGTCTACGCCCTTCTCCTTGGAGTATTTCTTGGCCATGTCCTCCATCTGGCTTTCAATCTCGACCTTGGAGTTGAAGATAGTGACCTTGGTTCCGCTGGAGCTTGACGATCCGCACGCGCCCAGCATGCCGACGGTCATCATGGCAGCCACGACTGCCGCACCGGCTTTCTTCCATGAAGAGAACTTATTCATTTCCAATCCCTTTCTATCCACGATCCACCCCGAGCTTTGCGTGGTGAAGTGATATCGAACAGCGAGACCCAACTTTCCTTGTTGTGTTCCTCAGTTCTTGATAGATGACTTTATCAAACCGGTTCGAGCCTTGTCAAACCGGTTCGAGAAAACCTTGGAAAGCCCCTCATCATCGGCGTGTCGCAACGCCTTGAGGCGTTGCAATCATTGATTGATTACAGTTAATAAAAAATGGCGCGTGGTATAATGACCATCAAAACCGCACAGCCCGTCCCAACACCTGTGATACAGCTGTGCATCGTAACGAAGGCGTGCGTTTTACGGAGGACAAATGGCATCCTGGCTCAACAATGCGATTTTCTACGAGATCTATCCGCAGTCGTTCAACGATACGAACAGCGACGGCATCGGCGATTTCCAAGGCATCATCAACAAACTCGACTACATCAGCAACCTCGGCTGCAACGCAATCTGGATCAACCCCTGTTTCGACTCATCGTTCTACGATGCCGGCTACGATGTACGCGACTACTACACCACCGCCGAACGCTACGGCACCAACGAAGACCTGCACCGACTGTTCGACCGCGCACATGAATTCGACATGCACGTGTTGCTCGACCTGGTGCCAGGGCACACCGCAATCGACAATCCATGGTTCCTGGAATCCGGCAAAGGCACGCGCAACGCATGGACCGACCGCTATATCTGGCGTCCGATGACACAATCGCCGAATCTGAATTCGCCATACGAATCAATCCGAGGCTTCCTTGGCGGCATCGCGGAACGCCCCGATGCCGCGGCCGTCAACTGCTTCTCCACGCAAGCGTGCCTCAACTACGGATTCGGAACCGTCACCGAAGACTGGCAGTTCGCCGCCGACTCACCCGAAGCGCAAGAGGGACGCCTGCTCATCCAAAACATCATGGATTTCTGGCTCGGACTGGGCGCGGACGGTTTCCGCGTAGACATGGCCGGCAGCCTCGTCAAGGAAGATCCCGACTATTATTGGACCAAACAGCTGTGGCGTCAGGTGCGCGCACACCTGGACGAAACCCACCCCGATGCCGTGCTGATCTCGGAATGGGGCGATCCAGTCAATGCGCTGCACTCCGGATTCGACATGGATTTCCTCCTACATTTCGGCCCTTCGCACTACCTCGACCTGTTTCGAGAGAACCCGTATTTCTCCGCCTCCGCCAACGGTGACATCAAGGCGTTCGTAGACACATATCAGGCCATGCTCGCCGACACCAAAGAACTGGGATACATCTGCGTGCCGTCGGGCAACCATGACATGATCCGCATGCGCGACACTCTCACCCCAGACGAGATGAAACTCGCCTTCGCGTTCCTACTGACCCTGCCCGGCTGCCCGTTCATCTACTACGGCGACGAAATCGGCATGCGCTACGAGCACGGGCTACTGTCGAAAGAAGGCGGCTACGAACGTACCGGATCACGCACGCCGATGCAGTGGAATCGCAATACCAACGCCGGTTTCTCGGCGGCGCACAGCGGAGACCTGTATCTGCCGATCGACCCCTCCGACGACCGTCCGGACGTGGCTTCGCAGGAAGGCGACGCAGCGTCGCTGCTAGAAACGGTACGGTCGTTCAACACCTTGCGACTGGCTCATCCCGCGCTGCAGGCCGACGGAGCAATCGTATTCCTACATGCCGAGGACCATGCCCACCCACTGGTATACGCGCGCAGCGCAAGCGACGAGCGAATCGTAATCGCCATCAATACGTCCGACGCCGACGCAAGCTGCACGCTGCCCGACGATTACGCGGACCAGCTTGCGCACGCCGACGTCCTGCTGGCGGTTGGCGACGCAGCGGCCCGCTGCGACGGCACCTTGCTGCATACGCCCGCCGGCAGCGCGACGATATTCGGATAAGTCACAATATACGATCAGGGGGGCATTTCGACCAAGTCGCGAAATGCCCCCTGATTACTGTGGAAGGCTCGTTCAGGAACGCTCAACCTTACGCCCCTTCGTATCGATCTCACCATCGACACGGCGAAAAATCCAGTTGTAAATCCATGCGCAGCAGTATTGCGGTAGCGAAATACCCATCATCAGCAATAGCGGAATAGCGTAGACGAAAAACTGCACGTATAACGCGGCGAAAGCGGCAAGTATCACCAGCATGCACAGCGTGCATGGGAAGAAGCCAAGCGCGAGTTTCGCCGCGTTCCTCAGCATCGTCGACGTGGGATTGTCGTAACGGGACAGCAACGGGAAAAAATACTGCGCAATCGCAATGATGACCAGTCCGGCGAACACCACGACGATCATCATCGGAATACGCAAAGCGTCCGACGACCAAGCGAGCATGCCGTCGACCGTCAGCACCGCCGCAGCCAACAGGAATGCCAGCCACGGCAGCAACGACTGCTTGAGGTTGCGCTTGAACGAGTCAAAAAACTGGCGCGACACATACGTCTCCTCATGACGGACCATGTGCCACAGCACGTTGTGCATGGCCGTGAACGAAGCGCCAGCCGTAACGATCGGAATGCAGCAGAGCAACGTGAGCACGTTAAGGATGATGAGATCGAACAACACACCCATGATGGTGAAGAACATGTTGTCCTGATCGAACAGGTTCGACATCTTTGACATACTGCACACCTTACCCGCTTGTGCTTGGATTTCAGCTGATTCTCGGGAAAAACGATTTCTTGAGAACCAGAATGCGAATCGTCCTTCCTGAAGGAGAGGTGACAAGAAGGACGATTACAGATTTATGGATGCACGCGCGATCAAGCGACGATCGGCGGATTGGCGATCAGATCGTCCGTACGATGTTCGCCCGCGGAATCACGCCATGCGAGCGTGGCGACCGGCGTGGTGTTCTCCACACCAAGACCGCGACCCGGCTCGAACGTGAGCGTAGCCTCGGTAGTTGCGCCCTTCCACGTGAAGCTGATGGACGTGTCACCGTCGGCGCCGTACGAAAAGGTTCCGTCGAACGCGTCAAGCTCATTGCGGAACTTGGCGAGCGCATTCAACGCCTTCACCACCGGACGCTGCAGATTCTCATCAATCTCAGCAGTGGAATAATAGTGACGATTGATATCGCGGCCATTGTTGGTCTTGCGCAGCAGCTCCATGTCGTTCTTGCCGGCAAGCGCGCCAACATAGTAGACCTGTGGAACGCCTGGCAGGAAGAACTGCACTGCGCGAGCCGCAATATAGTGCTGATCGTTGCATCCCAGCGCCGAATAGTAGGTGCTGTTGACCTGATACAGATCAAGATTGGACGCGGCAGCGCCGGTAGCGGCCTGCGATTCGCCGTGCGTGTTCGCGTGAATGGTGTTGACGAGATTGTCAACGTCCTCATCAGGCACGAGCCCCTTGAGCGAACGATCCAACTGGTCGGAACCAATATCGATCACTCCGATGCCATCATGCGTATCGAGTACGGTGACGGCATTGTTCGGACGGATGTCGGTCCAATGCGCGACCGGCTCAACGTGACCGGTATTCAACGAATGCAGCAGCAGCGGCGGAAGCGCGAAATCGTAGACGCGATCGACCTTCGATGCAATCTCAACCTGCTTCTTGTAGTAGGAATGCACTTCGATGAGGATTTCCAGACCGCGCTTGACACCCTCTTCACGCAGGCGGGAGATGAGCTTGAACGTCTTCGGAGTCATGAAGCAGCTCGTGCCAGCTTCCTTAGCGCCGTAGCCGACGGCGTCGAGACGAATGTAACTGACATGGGATGCGGCCATCTGATCGAAGATGGACATGAGGTATTCCCAGCCCTTGTCGGAATCGGTGTCGATGTCCACCTGCTGCGGGGTGAAGCTGACCCATACCAGACGGGTCTTGCCGGCGAACTTGTAGTGGGTGAACGGCAGGCCCGGGCGCGGACGGTAAATGCCGGCCAGATCCTCTTCGGTGGCGCCGTTCGGGAAGACGGAGCTCATGGTCAGAAACATCGGGTAATACTCGGATTCCTCACCTTTTTCAAGCACGTCTTGGAACTGCTTGGATTCCCAGCTCATGTGGTTGACGATGGCATCGACCATGATGCCGTGGGTCTTGGAAAGTTCAGCAACGTCATCCCAGCTGCCGAGACGCGGGTCGACTTTGGTGTGGTCGATCGGGTCGAAGCCTGCATCCGCACCATCGAACGGAGTGAAGAACGGCAGGATATGCACGCCGTCATACACGCCGTCGAAGCGGGTGCGCAGGATGTCGGTCATCGAGCTAAGAGTGCCATCACCGAGACGATCGGCGTAAGCGATGAGCTGCACTTTGTTTTTCATGGGACCTCCCTTGGTTCATGGATGCAGGTGCAATGTGTACGCAGTGTATGCGTGCTTTTACATACTTGTATGTATCGAACCGGTTTGATATTACCTCGAAAGGGACGTTGATGTCCAGTAATACCGCAAAATGCGCGTGTCGAACCGGTTTGATGCGGTGTTCTACACAACCCAGCCTGTCCGACCCCAATGTGTCCGTTTCTGCAGAATCGGACATCCAAACATCTCACACATCACACATGACCGATTCTCCAGAATCGGACACATATGCACAAGTCGGATGATGAGCACGACTATCGACGGGCGTCCGCTGGTTGTGGACGCCTCTGAAATCGATGCGATCCACACCGGGCACACGCATGAAGACGCGCAGCATCAACGCGTGGTATCGCCTGGCACCAGCGTCATGGGAATAAGCACGTTCGGCTCGAACGGCTTGGGGACGTTCTTGCGTGAAGCGTTAGCCGCGGCCACTTCCTCATTGGCAATAGCCTGCACGATATGGTCGGCCACCGACTGTGCGATCGCCGCGAAATCCTGCGCGACCGCGGTCAGCTTCATGCCGGCCAAATCAGTCAAATACGTACCATCGTAGGCAACGATCTGCAGCTCGTCAGGAATGGAAATTCCACGGCTCAACGCTTCGCGCACGCAGAACGACGCACCAATATCGGAACTGACCACGGCATCGACACCGTCGGTCGTCACCTTGTCGAGCGCATTGCTGACCGCACGATGAAAGCCGGCAAAATCCATCACTTCGCCAGCTTCAACATACTCGTATTTCACGCCTACGGAGGTCAATTCCTGTTCCAACGTGAGGTAGTAGCGCACCGTCGGGAACGTGGTCTTTCCCAAATCGAACGGTCCTTCCTCGACTTCTCCGCGCGCAGCCAAATCGAAGAATTGATCTCGCGGACCGCCAATCACCACCACATGTTTGGCACCATTGCGGATCAGCATCTGCGCAATCAATCGCCCACCCTGCTCGTGGTCGGATCCGATCGACGAAATACCGTCTCCAAGCACACGGTCGAACGCGACGATCGGGCGATGAATCGACGTCCAATAATCGCCAGGATGCGAAGTGTGCGCACACATGACGATGCCGTCCATCATGTGCCGACGCAACATGTCGACATACTGGATTTCGCCGCCCGCCTCATCTGCGGTAGAGCACAGCATAGTGCGTAATCCTTGTGCAGCGAGCGCATGCTGCAGATGCGCGGTAAACGTTGCAAAGAACGGGTGGCGGATGGTGGGCACGATGACACCGACCAGATTCGTACGATCATGATACAGATTGCGGGCAAGCTCGTTCGGCACATAATTGAGCAGTTGCATGGCTTTGCGCACACGTTCGCGCATGTCATCAGACACGTACCCGTTGCCGTTCACCACCAGCGAGACGGTGCTCAGAGACACCCCGGCCTTCTTCGCCACATCGCGCATACCGACCATGATCGCACCTTCCCCGTCATCACTGTTCTATCGCTGTATTCTCACGTGCTTACCGCTAATATTACATTCATTTACATTCTCTCGAACCTGTTCGACAGTCCGGTGTATATATCGTTTGACGCGGGTACCCCTAACTTTATTTCCATCATGTGATTTTCATGATGCCCTCTTGAAATCACATTCATGGGCCACTTTTGCACTGCATTCGATACCGCATCGATGGAATATTGGCCTGAATGGTCTTGCCGTCAGCACTGCCGCCCTTCTGCGCAGCGAGAGCCGCCAGAATAATGCCATCGTAGGTTTCAGCACCATACGTGGTGGTATTCTTCAGATCCACATCAGTGGATTCGAGACGCTTGATGAAATCGTCAGACGGGTTGACGCCAGGAATAGTGCCCTTCGAACCTTCCAACGGGCCGGTGTCAAGCTCACTCGAATAGTCGGAAGTGTTGCCGTCAACGAAATACAGCTTCTTAGTGTCGACTCCCGCGGAGGCGAGGGCCTTCAGCAGCGGCTTGGTCTGGTCGAATGCAATCACCAGCGTCGCATCCGGACTGGCGGCCTTGATGGCGGTTGCGCTCAGATTTCTTTCACGTTACTCAGCGACCGTCCGTGTAACGTGAAAATTACGCCGGATTGGCGAGCAGCGCAATGCCGAAACCGGTGGCCACGCAAATAAGAGGCACCGCGACGGTTGCTATTCCATAGCCCAGAGCCAGCGTAAAACGACGCTGGCGAATCAATGAAACCACTTCGTTGAGCGCCGTGGAGAATGTTGAGAAACCACCGAGAAATCCGACAACGAACATCATGACCGTGTCCATATCCACCGATTGCGAATAGTAGGACATCATGGCGATGCCTGCGCATAGCGAGGCGACGCCGTTGATGACGAGCGTGGATAGCGGGAAGTTGCGGTTCGTTCTCCGATTCTCGCGGTTCCAGCCTCGTTGAATTGACACGTCGAGCACGTAACGGGCCATGGCGCCCAGACCGCCGAACAGACAGATCATCCACATCATCAGCGCACCTCCCCGGTAGCCGGGTCGGCGACAAGCGAAATCTCCGCAGTGATCGGTTTGGGCTCGAAGCTGGGCGGAAGCAGGTTGGCCGGCTGCTGGATCGGCTGCGACTGCTGCTGGGGCTGCTGGATTGGTTGCGACTGCTGAATCGGCTCGGGCAGCTGCCCCAAGTCTGGAGTATCCGGCTCGCGCAACAACGGCTGCGATGACTGTGTCAGCTGAGGAACAACCAGTGGAGGAATCTGCGGAACGTGGCCTGTCTGCATAGGCTGGATGGCAGTCGGCGGCACGGTTGGCGTTTCGACTCGCGGAACCTGTCCCGTCTGTGCAATCTGCTGGGCCGTCTGCGCGGCCTGCTGCGCCGCCTGCGCGGCTTCCATTGCGGCCTGCGCGGCAGAACGCGCCACGTCGGCCACTTTCACATGGCGTACGCCCTGCGTGTCCGATTCGGCAGAATCGGACACGGAAACAGCTGAAAACGCACCCCGAACCCGCTTTCGAGTACTCCGTGACAGCAGTGCCCGCATCAGAACCACGCCGGCAGCGGCAGTGAGCAAACCGCCTGCAAAATTTCCTGCAAGATAGCCAAGCGCACTGGCGATATGCCGCTCGTGCAGACCTTCCATCGTTTCCAGCATCACACCGGACATCGTCGAAAGCCCGCCAAGCAAGCCGAGCCCAACACCACGGCTGACAACCTGCCGCACCCGGCGACGCAGCCACGAAGCGGTCGCCATGAATTCGGTCAGCATCGCGAACAGGAAGCAGGCGACCATATTCGACACAAACGTGCCCACAACGAACGGCGTCCCGCTAACCGACGGCAGAAGCATATCCAACGCATGCCGACAGCCGACTCCAACAAATCCACCGACGAACACCACAACATACATCAGTCCGTCGGCGAGCGGATTGAACCGCGCCTGCATACGTTTCATCGGTGCCAGGGGAATCGTAGGCGGATCCATGGTGTTAGCGGCGGGCGCGGTTGCACCAGCATGCGTCACCTCAACAGCGTCGATTGCCTGCGTGATAGGATGCGAGTCCTCACCCGCAGTCACCACGTCTCCCGGCGATTGTTCTTGCGATTCCATTGCGCTCCCCCTGTACTGGCCTTCCGCGGACAGCGTTGTTCCGCCCATAGGCCGTGCAACAACGAGCTGGGCCGCGATTGCTGCCTTCCTAACGCATATGAGTTTACACGGAGCGCCAACGTATGCACCCTGGATGTCCGATTCCGCAGATTCGGACATCCAGAGTCCAGCCGAATTCAGCCAGGCTCAGTCAAGCCGGGCATCACACAGCCGCCGCATCGCAGGTCGTACCTCGCGCTCCTCCTCGCCACTGAACAGCACCACCAGATAGTCACCGGCACGCAGCCGTGTATCACCGCGCGGCACGATCTCGCTTTCGCCGCGACGCAGGCCGATGATCAGACACCCAGACGGCCAACGCACGTCACGCACCCGCTTGCCGTCCGCAATCGCCCCCATTTCCAATGGCAGTTCCATAATGCCGCTGCCCACATGGCTTGCGATTGCCATCTGCATGCCTTGCGCACGCACGTACCGCTCCAGCAACTCCCCATAGATCGGTTTGGTGCGCAGCAGATCGGACACCAACAGCGCGATGAAAGCGACGGCAGCGACCGGCAGCATGTGCGTCAACGTTCCGGACATCTCCACAGCCAACAGAATCGACGTGATCGGCGTTTTCACGGACGCGGCGAGCGTGCCCGTCATCACGCACACCGCAAACACCGCCACTGCGTCGGATGGCAGATCACCAAATCGATGCAACACTTCACCGCAGATGCCGCCGGCCAGCGAACCGACCGCAAGAATCGGCATGAAAATACCGCCAGGCGCGCCTGAGCCGAAACTCGTGGATGTGAACAGCATCTTCGCCACGAACAGCAGACACAGCATTCCCAAGCCGACGCGCGCATGTTCGGCGGTATCAATCAGATTCGAGCCGCCGCCGAGCACGTCGGGCAACCAGATGCCGACAGGCAACGCGATCGCAATCGCAATCATCGGGCGGCTCCATGCCGGCAGTTTGCCGTACAGCGTCTGGAAGCCAAGCAACGAGCGGTTCATCAGCGAACCAACCAAACCGGCCACCAATCCCAACGGAATCAGCCACACATACTCTTCCAACGACAGCTGACCGATATCACCGAAATCCAAAACCGGACGCAGACCGAAACAGTATTTCGAGACGAAATCGGCGGTCAGCGATGCGGCAGTGGCACCCATCAGAATCGCAGGGGAAAAACTCCGATGCACCCCTTCCAAAGCGAACATCATGCCGGACAGCGGCGCGCTGAACGCGGCGGACAAGCCTGCCGCGGCACCGGCGGTGACCAGATAATGCTCCTGCATGTCCTCACGGCGGTGGCCGCGCAAACGGTGGGACACACACTGCGCTCCCGACGCACCAATCTGAATGGACGGCCCCTCACGGCCGAGCGACAGACCAAACAACGCGCCCAACAGTCCACCGACGAAACGGACTGGCAGAATCGTCTGCCAACGCATCTTCAAGCCGCATATCACCACGCCGTTGGTCTGCGGGATGCCGCTGCCACCGGCCATCGGCTCCTTGCCGACCATCCACGCGATCGCCAGCGCGGCCGCCACCGCGGCAACCGCCCACGGCGCAATCAGCCACGGGGTCTCGCGAATCCGCGCATATATCCAGCGGGACGCATCCGTGCCGTATTCGATGCCGAGACGGTATACGACGACCAGCAATCCTGAAACCAGACCAATGACTATGCCGGCCGCCGCCATCTTCCACTTCAAGTGGTCGAATCGCGGAATCAGCCGGCGGATATCATGTGCCGCGTCGTTGCCAGTCAAGCCGGAAAACTCGTTGCCGACGGTCAGTCGACCAGCGAATTGATCTGGATGATATGGTCGCGCTGCGGGCCGGTGCCGATCACGGAGATACGGCAGCCGGACAGTTCCTCAAGACGCTTGACGTAATCCTGACAGGTCTTCGGCAGATCATTGAAGTCGTGGATTTGGGAAATATCCTCGTCCCAACCCGGCATGGATTCGTAGATCGGCTTCGCTGCCGCGAATTCGGACTGATCAGTAGGCATATCGTCGCGGCGTTCGCCGTTGACATCATAGGCCACGCACAATGGGATTTCCTTCAGGCCGGTAAGCACGTCGAGCTTGGTGAGCACGATGTCGGTCAGGCCGTTGACCTGAGCCGCATAACGATTGACGACCGCATCGAACCAGCCACAACGACGCGGACGGCCGGTGGTCACGCCGTACTCGTGGCCCTGGGCTCGCAGCCATTCGCCTTCCTCGCCGAACAGCTCGGTCGGGAACGGTCCTTCGCCCACGCGGGTCACGTACGCTTTGGAAACGCCGATCACGCGGGTGATCTTGGTCGGGCCGACACCGGTACCGGTGCATGCGCCGCCGGCAGTCGGGTTGGAGGACGTGACAAACGGATATGTGCCGTGATCCACGTCGAGCATAGTGGCCTGGCCGCCTTCGAACAGCACGGTCTTGCCTTCGTCAAGTGCCTTATTGAGCACCAGCGAGGTGTTGGCCACGTACGGCTTCAAACGTTCGCCGAGCTTGAGCAGCTCATCCGTGGTTTCGTTCACATCAATCGGACGACGATTGTACAGCTTCACCAGCATCTGATTCTTCTGATGCAGGCTTGCTTCAACCTTGTCGTGCAAATGCTTCGCATTGAACAGGTCGTGCACGCGGATGCCCACGCGATTAATCTTGTCGGCATACGCAGGTCCAATGCCGCGACCGGTGGTACCGATCTTGTGCTTGCCAAGGAAACGTTCCGTCACCTTATCAAGCACACGATGATACGGCGCAATAATGTGCGCACCCTCACTCACCAGCAGTCGGGAGCAGTCCACACCGCGGCTTTCCAAGCCGTCGATCTCTTCGAAAAGCACTTCAGGATCAACAACAACACCGTTGCCGATAACCGGAGTCGCGGTCGGGCTGATGATGCCGGAGGGCAGCAGGTGCAGCGCATACGATTCGTCGCCGACCACCACGGTATGGCCCGCATTGTTGCCGCCGTTGAAGCGGGCAACATAGTCGACCTTCGTGCCGATCAGGTCGGTCGCCTTACCCTTGCCTTCGTCTCCCCACTGGGCACCGATCAAAACAATTCCAGGCATGTTGTTGCACCTCCGCGCGTATGCGATTTCGCCTCAAAGCCTTACCAAGGCCTTACAAAGACTATCCTGCGCCCTCTACCGGATATCTGCCGGATATGCACCGATCGGCCGTTGAAACTAGTCAGTTCCATCGTTTTCGTCTCATACAACGCGACACACCCACCGTGCCGCCACACGCCGCATGCATTACGCGGCGCGTGCGGCATCACACTACTTCAACGCCTTGCCCGCGCTGCCAAGCTGCCTGCAAGCCTCCACCACGCGTGCGGCCATGGCGCTTTCCGCTTCGCGCCCCCACGAACGCGGGTCGTACATCTTCTTGTTGCCCACCTCGCCATCGATTTTGAGCACCGAATCATAGTTGGAGAACATGTGACCGGCCACCGCACGGCTGAATGCGTACTGCGTATCGGTGTCGATGTTCATCTTCACCACGCCGTAGCTCACGGCCTGCGCGATCTCCTCCGGCGCGGAGCCGGAACCACCGTGGAACACCAGGGCGAACGGCTTACCGGGAGCGACATCCAGCGAGTGCGCGGGGTCGGGCATTTCGCCGGCCTTAATCGCGAGCGCGACCGTGGTCTGGATTTCGTCGAGCAGTTCGGGGCGCAGTTTCACCACGCCCGGTTTGTATGCGCCGTGCACGTTGCCGAAGGTGAAGGCGGCCATGTAGCGTCCGCGCTCGCCAAGGCCGAGTCGTTGCGCGACGGCGATGCCTTGCGCGGGCGTGGAATACAGTTTGTCGTTGATTTCGGCGCTGTGCCCGTCTTCTTCGCCGCCGACCGCGCCGATTTCGATTTCCAGCACGGTGTGCGCGGCTTGGGATTTGTCGAGCAGTTCTTCTGCGATGTCGAGGTTTTCACCCAGCGGCACTGTGGAACCGTCCCACATGTGTGACTGGAAGGTCGGTTCCTGACCGTGCTTCACCTGTTCGGCTTCATGGTCGAGCAGGGGGCGCACCCATTCGTCCAGATACTGTTTGGCGCAGTGGTCGGTGTGCAGGGCGATGGTGATGTTGGGGTATTTCGCCGCGACTTCGTGCGCGAAGGCTGCGAAGGCAAGCGAGCCGGTGACGCGGTCGTTGACGCGTTGCCCGGAGAAGTAGGCGGCGCCGCCTACGGAGACCTGGATGATGCCATCGGATTCCGCCTCGGCGAAACCCTGGAGTGCGGCGTTCAGGGTCTGTGTGCTGGTCACATTGATCGCGGGATAGGCGTAACCGCCGCGGCGTGCGGCGTCCAGCATTTGCGCATAACGTTCCGGCGTTGCAATAGTCATGCCTCCATTATCGCCCGACCCTATCCCACTTATCATGTGACAACATTCGCCATCTTTCCTTTCCGTTTTCCCGACCGTCCGCTCCATATCCAGGTCGCCCGCCCCACTAGGGCCATATGCCGAGCGTTTTCGTCTCATATCCCGACATTTGCGGGACCGACCATTAAACAGGGCGAAACCATTGCGATCGTTCCATCGGAAGTCATAGAATATCCACCGGATCGCGCGACGAAGAGCCCAACCGGGTATTCCCGCACGGGCATGCCGCCGCACGTAGATGTTGCGACCAATACCC
>ADJS01009272.1_pt1 | contig 14541 bp, 13 predicted proteins | sample 268128 | NCBI WGS metagenome assembly ADJS01 (sample SAMN00007486, study PRJNA43253) | human gut metagenome | isolation source: feces sample TS28 | reverse complement strand
TCCTGAGAATTCTTTTGGGAATCTGTCTCTCCCTCAGGCTCCTTTTGTCATCTTAACTTTTGTATTTTCCTTTGTCTCTTCTTCAAAAGACTGTTCTGCTTCCACTGTGTTATGCTCTTTTAGGCTTTCTGGCTGGGTATCTCCCTTAAAAATCTCTGAATTTTTCTGTACACGCTCTTTCTCTAAATCTTCTACCGAATCTTTTTCTTTTTTTAAAGCTTCTGACTCCTCTTCAAAGATTTCCTGACTTTCCTTAGAAGTTTCTGACTCTCTTTTAGAAGTTTCCTGACTTTCTGACGAACTCTTTTCTAAAGTTTCCGCTGGCTCCACTTCCGTTTCTTTCTGGCTTTCTTCTAAGGATTCTTCCTCTTCCATATAGTCTTTATAGAGATCCTCGCAGAGATTCTTTAAGTTCTGATAACGGTCTTTGGGTGCGATGCTCATTCCCTTTAACAGTGTTTTTTCTATCTGTGGGGAAATGTCCACACCAAGTTCTGATGGCTTTTTAAGCTCATCTTCCATCACTCTTTGAATCGAATCTTCCGGCGTCTTTCCGGTGATACATTTGTAAATAGTCGCACACAGCGCATAAATATCTGTCCACGGTCCCTGTACTCCCCGGCTCTGATACTGTTCTGCCGGTGCATATCCCGGTTTTAACACGATGGAAAGACTTTTTTCACCAAATTCTGTATAGTCTCTGGCAGCTCCAAAGTCCATCAGTTTTACACTGCCATCTTTTAAAACCATGATATTATCTGGGCTGATATCCCTGTGAATCAGCCCAGATTGATGGACATCGTCTAAAGATTCTAACAAAGGAGCAAGAAGTCCCATCAGTTCATCCACTGGAATCTGACGATTTCCCTTTAAATATTCTTTTAAAGTAATTCCGTCAAGATATTCCATCACAATGTATGCTGTATTATTCGCCTCAAAAAAATCAGTTACATTGACGATTCCCTGATCGCCATTAAACTTGGCCATCACACGGGCTTCACCAATAAATCGTTTTTTTCCTGCTAAAAAGGCCTCATCCTGCTTCGCGTAAGTTACGGTAACATTATCGGTATATTCGTTGTTTCTCGTAACAATTCCCTGCGGGAAAAATTCTTTTATAGCAACTTCGTTACCAAATAAGTCATCCACACCATAATAAGTGATACCAAAACCGCCCTCACCCAAAACAGACGTTATAATATAGCGTCCATTTAACTTTGTTTCTTTTTTTAGATAATGAAGGTCTCTTTCATCCAATGTTTTCTTCCTTCGCCTTTCTAACTAGAGCATATTTCAAACACGCTCTAGTGTACTGCCTCATTGATTTTCAGCGAAATGTCAATAATATAGTATTCCAGTCTCTATTTCTTTTCTTTGGCTGTTTCTGCATTCGCTCTTTCAATCTGGTCTTCCCAGCAGAAAGATTCGCCACAGCAAGGAATAAACATTAATTCTGTTTTACCGATTGCAAGAATGTCGTGACTTCCGATTGCTTCTACACCAAGGACAACCTTATCATTTAAGTAGAATAATTCTCTGGATGTCCCAGGCTGAACGAGGAACATTCTGCTTCTTGGGTCATAGATTACGATTGCATGGCATTCGCGGGATACGCTCTTATCTCCTGTAAGTGCTACGTCCATCTTTCTGTCTCTTCCGATAAAGTTTTTACCGCTCTTTAACACAAAGCTGCTTCCAAAAGCATCTCCCTTAATACATACAAGCCATCCTACAACAGGATCAATCACCTTATCTTTTTCTGAAAGCGCCCCGTCATAGAAGCCGATAGTCTTTCCATCATCTGTGGAGGTTGTTGTTGCATTGGCAACCGTTTCAATTACATCTTTTAAGCTTTTTCCAGTGTCTTGTGGAATAATCGGATCAATAGTACCCTGCATCACTTTTTGAGGCTGTGTTCTTGGCGGCATAGAAGATAATGGCTCTGTTGGATCTTCTCCTGCGAAATTCTGAAAACCTGGATTTTTGGCAGGTGCAAACGGATTTGGATTAGAAATCTTCTGGAATGCTGCCTCTGTTTTTTCTTCTGTTGCATCAATTGGTTTTCCCAATCCTGTATTTACTTCATCTAATGGACTTGTCATTCCTACAGGAACTGTCACATCTCCTGCATTGCCAGAATATGGCTCTGTTGCTCCTGCTGTACCTCCAGTAAGTCCCACGGTTGCCTCTGCTGCTGCCCCAGCCCCATTATTTTTACAGTGTGGGCAGCTCTCAAACTTGTCCATATCATAAAAGTGTCCGTGATTACATCTTGTTAAATTCATATTGAATTCCTCCTTATACGTTTGGTCTGTATGATAACACCACAATGGATGTATTATCCTGTACTCTTCCGGCAGATATTTGTGCCTGCATTTGTAGTTCCTGAACAGCCGCTTCTAAGTCGTCTGCATTTTTACTAATAATTTCATAAATCTGTGCATCAGAAAGTGCCTTATATAATCCGTCGCTGCACAAAACAACAATATCACCATCCTCCAATGGCAGTGGATTTGGATTAGCATCCATAAGATTCACATTACCCATTCCAAGATAACTAATGAGTGCCGCTCCTCTTTTTACCTCTCTTGCATATTCTTCCTCATCAATGGTGCCTTCTTCTAACTGTTTATTAAGGAGCATCAGGTAATTATGTTCCTTAGTAACACAGACCATATCATCCCTGCGGATTACATAAATTTTACTGTCTCCTACAGAAATCCACTGTAAAAATCCATTTTTAATGGCAACGCCCACTAAGGTTGTTCCGGCAGAAAGAAGTTCGCCCCGCTCATCTGTAAGTCCGGCAACCATGTCATCAATCTCTATCATCTCATTGCAGAAAAAATGATAAAAGTTATTCTCTGTTTTTCGAACCTGTTCAAAGTCCTCCACAAACATACATACTGCCTGCTGGCTCGCTATTTCTCCACCTTTTAGTCCTCCCATTCCATCACAAACGATACCAATGGAATTTCCGTCAGGTTCTATATCCATATAGCAGCTATCCTGCTGATTCTCCCTTGCTCCTATTACAGAACTGATCGCACCACAAACAAGGTTCTCATTCTCTGGCTGCTGCCATACATGTCCCCTCAGCAATGTCTCGCTTTCTGCGGGAGTAAGCTCAGCAGTTCTTTCCATTGAATTATCCTCTATATTCTTCATTTACTACTCCTAACTGAAACACACAGGAATTCCCCGCTAACCGAAGATAACTTCCTGGTTTTACCGGGTATATCACTTCTGGCTCACATAATTTGTTATTAATATATGTATGATTTACGGAGTGATTGTCCATCAAAAAGAATAATCCACTATCCGTATCATAAAAAACTTCCAGATGCTTTCTTCCTATTACTCCCATATTTATAACAATATTGCTTTCCTTTGATCTGCCTACCGTCACCATTGTATTCAATGGTATATAATAGCGGTATCCATAAATCGGATCAGTCTTTCCCTCAAGATAAGGATAAATCCGCGTAATCTTTTTTGACGATTCTATCTTTTTATTGTCTCTTTTCTTTCCATCCCCTTCATCTAATACCGTCCGCTCTTCTGAATGTACAAAAGAAGAGTCAGATTTTTGTCCAGTAATAGAACTGTGAAAAGACTTCAGGCGACTCGCAAACTCCTCCATTGTCTGAATACGCTTTTTAACACTGGTTCTTAACGCATCTTTTAAAACAAGAGTCAGTCCTGCATACTGTTCGCCCAGAAAATCATAGTCTTCTAGTGGGACAAAGTCTTCATTCACTAACCGATCTGGTGCAGCCGGAATTTTCTTACCAGTTAATACATAATAAAAGGTAGATGCCAATGCGTAAACATCCGTAAATGCTCCCTGCTTTGAAGTCGTACTGTACTGCTCCGGTGGCGCATATCCTGGCTTTAATACAACCGACAATGTCTGGCTTTTTTGATTATTGATATATTTGGCTGTACCAAAATCAATAATTTTTACTTCAAGATCCGCTGTGACCATAATATTTTCCGGGCTGATATCTCTATGAAAAATATTTCCTTCCTCATGAATCTTTCCAAGACTTTCCGCTGCCTGCAAAATGATTCCATAAGCTACCGAATATTCTATTCTGCCGCCATAGGCTTTTTTAATGCCATTTAAAGTGGAGCCTGACAAAAACTCCATCACAAAATAAGCGGTTCCATTCATCTCAAAGCAGTCCCAGATTTTTACTACATCCGGGATATCCTGAAGCTGGCTTAATGTTGCAGCCTCTCCTAAAAACTTCTCCCGGCCATGTTCAAAAATCTCCTGTCTGCTCACACTTGTTGCTGTAAGTGTAAGTGAATCGCTTAAGCGAGTGGCTGAAGTAGACGGTGCATACTCTTTAATCGCACAGATCTTGCGTTCTTTTAAATCGTAACACTTATAGGTAATTCCGAATCCACCAGCGCCAAGCATTCTCCCAACAACATATCGATTTTTTAAAACGACATTTACCGGGAGCGCCAGCGGATTCTTTCTATCAAACTGTTCATTTCCACAATACGGACAGGGTCTCATCGAACCAATTGCATTAAAACAGTTCGGACAATATTCTTTTTTTATTGTCACATTTTCTGACTTCATCGTTTCACCACCTTATTACAAAGGTAACACTTCCCGCCTCAATGGTACTTCCATTGGCTACAGGTACCGTTACTTCCGGGCCTGCCTCAACGGGCTTTCCATCCACAAATGTTCCATTTGTAGAATTTAAGTCACTCAAAAAGATATCGCCGTTTTGTACTAAAAGTGCAAAATGCTGTCCAGACATCTTAAGATCATCAAAATAAATGTCGCAAAAACTCGCTCTTCCGATAATAATGCTTCCATTAATCTGAACCGCCATCTCTTTTTCATCTGCGGCAATGCCACTTACAGAAAGTATAACATTTTTTGTCGTAGATTGGTCACTTTTTATATGCTTTTTTTGCTCCATTTTGTCGCCAAGAACCATCTTGTCCTGTACAACCATAATTCCTCTGTGTTTTCGTATATAAAGATAGATTCCAAGAAGTACCGCAAACACAATAATTGCCAGTATAATTGCCCAGAACTTTCCAAGACTTGTATAAAAAGCTTTAAAAGCACCCTCACCATCTAATTCTCCACTCCAGGAAGCATCTAAAGGATTCTCCTCATTTGTATTATCTACAATATTGTGTGTCTCTACAGTATACTTTCCCTTTACAAGCTTATCATTAAGAACCAGTTTCGCCTGATACTTTTCATTATCTGATGTATAGGTCGCCTCTGAAACAGTATAGGTGTGTTTTCCACCTCTCAAAATAGAATAATTATTCTTATTATCCGCTGATAACACATCTTCACTAAAGGTAACCACGATTGTCTTTGCATCTTTCCCTTTTTGTTTTACCGAAGTAATCGTTGGCTTTTTTGAATCGCTCTGTGCACGATTTAAATATAAATGTTCCTTTTTTACTGTCTCCTCTCCAGCTTCTAATTCCAAAACCTTTTCTTCATCATAGGTTTTATTTGAAGAAGAATGGATGAGTAATACATTATCTTTCAAACGCTCTTTATTTAAATCCGTAAGCTGGGTATCTTTCTTTCCCTCATTAAATATCTGAAAACTTCCTCCTGTTTTTCGAAGGAACGCTCCCATATCATCCTGAAGGGTGTCTTTTGCTGTTTTTAAACAAAAGCCATATAAAGGAGTCCCTGTTTCCTGCAAGGATTTTAAAGATTCTTCCTGCGAAGTGATTCCACCGGCATCCTTAATTTCCTGCCAGTCCGTAAGGATAATTCCAATATTACGCATGGAATTCTCTGCCTTTACTTTCTTTTTTATCTCTTTATCTTTTTGTGCGTTTACCTGCTCGGTAATCGTATTGATTCCTTCGTATAAATGCGTTCCCTTTTCCTGTTTGATTTTAGATAGAACTTTGCTTAATTCCCCGTAGCTGCTGTTGCCATCTGCCGCTTCCTTTACTTCTTTTCCAAAAGTAATCACGGATAAACGGTCTTTTTTCCGAATCTTCTTCTTAAGAGCCAGAATCGACTTCTTCATCGCATCAAACTGATCCGCACGAATGGATGTCGAAATGTCTAACAGTACATGATAATAAATGCCTCTGTCTGTATCGGAAAAAATATCCGAAGATTTCACAGTAAGGCTTACACCCGTATCACTTATCTTTGCTTTTACTTCATCTTTTCCACAGGCTTTTCCATCGGCTGTCTCCATATAAACACTGATATCTGGCAGATACACATCTGCCTGAGATATCGTCATTTCCTTTGACTTTGCCCACAATTGCTGTGGCAGCAAAGAAAAACATCCAACAAAAGCTAACAGAAAAAGAAGAACCTTTATTCCTCTTCGTTTTTCCATACTCTTTCTCCTTCACAAAAGCTGATAAATATAAACTTTGTCTCTCCGATTTCTACTGCATCTCCGCTACAAAGCTGTTGTGGCTGGCGAAGCATCTCTCCTTTATAGTAAGTAAGAGTTCCATTCCCTGGTACAAGGAAAGTAAGGTTAGACTTCTCATCATATACCACGGAACAATGTTCCTCTCTTGTCACTTTCTGATCTTTTCGGATAGTAACATCCATATCAGAATCTCTTCCAATACGGTTTCTTCCCCTGATCAGACGATAATCACGACCCTTTTCCTCTCCATTTACACAGACAAGCCAGCCGACTACCGGCTCAATCCCGTTCTCAAAAACATGAACTGCAACCGTTTTATCATTATCAATCTCATAGGACTCTTTCGCAAGCGTAACCTGTTCTTCCAGAGAATCTTTATGGTATCTGATTTTTTCCTGTAATTCCCGCATCCTTTGTTCTTCTCTGTCAAGAATCTCATTGGATGGCTTTATAGTACGTCCACTTACCTTGGGAATACGGACAGATCTTCCACTTTTTATGTTACCTCTTATATTCATGGCAACGGTCTTTACATCATCAAGATCTGTTGAAATACCACCCTCCATTACAACATCTTTTTTAGGGCCGGCCCCTCTGCTGCAATTTGGACATTTCGCATATTTATCTGCATCATAAAAATGTCCATTTTCACATTTTACCAATCTGCTCATTTTTCCTCTCTGCCTCTTTTTTCCTTTATCTTAAACGCCTGCAAACACAACAATAGCTGAATAATTATCCATGTTTGTTCCACGTCCGTTTTTTACTACGATTTTCTCCATGCGCTCTAACCACTCATGGGGATTGGCGGATTTTTGAAGACAGGCTTCCATCTGTTCTTCCTCGATATTTTCCCAAAATCCATCCGAACAAAGCAAAAATGCCTGTCCCGCCTCTTCTGGCATCGGTTCGCTCACCTGATATTTTGGTTCATCCCATTCCATTCCCATTACCCGTACCAGACGGTTTCTGTCTGGATGGTGACGAATCTCTTTCTCATCAATTTCTCCTGCTGCTACTAACATCTGTGGTACACTGTGATCTAATGTTCTTTTTACGATTTTTCCATTTTTAAAATAATATAATCTGGAATCACCGACATGGCCCCACTGCACATAACCGTTTACAATTCGCAGCAATACCAGCGTTGTTTTTAAATCCTGTCTGGCATTCTCATCGGCCTGCTTTTTCATAAGGCGCTTCTGACTTTCCATAAAACAGCGCTCTAAACAGTCTTTTTGGTTATAATAATAACGGAACACTTCTTTTGAAGCTGTGGTAACAAGTGCAGAGGCATCTTCCCCCCGTCCATGTCCGCCAAGTCCGTCTGCTAAAATGACCATTCCAATATCTTTTCCCACAGGGGCAAAGCCTACGCTGTCCTCATTAATCTCACGTTCTCCTACTTCTGATAATACTGCATAAGTAAACATAAAACTTCCTGCCTTTCTCGTTTTCCATCTATCTGTCTTTTGAGACATTTCTAAGACAAATGATACTTAAAACAGCTAATACAACAATAAATGCTACTAAAATCAGCCATGTATGGGATAAATGCGGCCAATTATGTAAAAACATATCGTCCGGTTTATAATGAATCTGCTGATATTTATGTTTTAATCCATTGAGATCTACTACATTTCCTAATGCCTCTACGGACCATCTGCTGACCGTAAAGTAAGAAATAATCTCGGATGCTCCTTTTAACGGGAATAAAATTCCGGAGAAAAGAAGCTGGATAATTAACAGGAACGGACTGACTGCCATCGCTCTGTCTCCGTTTTTCATAATGGAAGATACGAGAAGTCCCAATGCAGAAGAAGAATAAATGGTAAGCCACATCGTAATAAATACTTCCGCAAAACAGGATGTCTTTACACCACTTGAAGGGAGATTTCCCATAAGCACGGTAAATAATCCTACAAAAATAAATGTCTGTGCGAGAGAAATCAAAAGCTGAATCGCATATTTCGAAAGAATATAGGTAGTCAGTCTAAGGTTTGACATATATTCTCGCTTTACAATCGCCCTCTCCTTACAAACTTCCTGTATGGTATTAAAAATACCAATCCAGATACCAGAACAGCTAAAGGTAAATAATATCTGCTGTGTTGGCTCATAAATATCAAAGACATCATCACTCGCAACGACTTTTATCAGAATTGCAATAAGAATTGGCTGTATCATTAAAAGTCCCAGTCGCGGCAAGTCATTCTTTACCAGTTCTCCATAACGCTTTGTCAGTGTAAAAAGCTGCTTTATTGCAGACTTTCGTTTTGGTTTTTCCACACTTTCTTCCTGCATCTGTGGAATTTCCGGAATTGGATTAAACCGGTCAAACTGTCCTGCCCAGCTTTCGGTATCTTCTTCTAAGAGATTATAAATCTCAATGAGACTCTCTGTTCCAAAGAACATTTTCGCTTCTTCCGGTGTTCCCATAAACGCAAGACGGCCTTTTTTACCCATAAAAATAATTTTATCACATAAATCCAGACTTTGTGTAGTATGGGTTACCATTACGATTGTTTTTCCCTGTGTTTTTGAAAGACGGTTCAAGACTCGCATCAGTTTTTGTTCCGTTCCCGGGTCAAGACCGGAAGTCGGCTCATCTAAGAAAAACATACCTGGGTCTGCCAGAAGTTCTACGGCGATACTCGCTCTCTTTTTCTGACCACCGCTCAAGTTTTTTATCATGGTATTCTGATGTTCCGTTAACTCAATCAGACGAAGTACTTCCTGAATACGATCCTCTATTTCCTGCATGGATGTATTATCCGGCATCTTCATTTTCGCAGTATAATAGAGCATCTTTTTTAATGTAAGATTCTCAAAAACAATATCTTCCTGCGGCACATATCCAATAATATTTTTTAAGACATTATAATGACGTTTTAAGGAAATACCGTTATAAAAAACATCTCCCTCATAAAACTTGTCATATCCGCCAAGTGTTTTTAATAACGTGGACTTTCCTGCACCGGAACCACCGACAATCGCAACAAATTCATTGCTTTCTATTGTGCAGTTTACATCGGAAAGAATCGTCTTCTTTCCACCATCTACCTTTTTCACAAGGTCACACATCGTAAGCTGGATACCTTCTGTTTCTGTCTTACAGATTAACGTCTCACAACTAAACACAATAAGCTGTAATCCAATCTGAATCGTATCCTTTTCATGAATTTCTTTTGTACCTCTTACCGCAACACCGTTAACGAATACACCGTTTGTACTGTTAAGATCTTCTACAAAAAATTGATGTCCCCTCTTATAAACTCTTGCGTGGTGGTGAGATACTGCCGGATGATTAAAAACATATCACAGTCTTTATCTTTACCAATCACATTATTCCTCATACAAAAAGCGGATATTTTTTCCATGAGTTTGCATTATCGGCACTGATCATAATAAATAAAATCGCTTCGTTTTCCGGGTCATTGATTTTTTTGCCCTTTCCGCCAAGAAGAAACATCATTCCCTCTTTTAACGGGCCTACATAACGATTTTCCTTCATGCGGACATAACTTCCGCTACGCATAATATAGGTACCATTTGTACTTCCTAAATCTGCAAAATAAATCGCGCCATTTTCTATTTTGATTTTTGCATGTACGCTGGAAACAATTTTAGAATCTAAAGCAATGCCGCATTTTGAAGCATCCCTTCCGACAAAAATTCTGTCTTTATGAAATTCCCCCAGAGGAATCTCTGACAATCCCTCTTTCTTACTGACTACTAACAGATTCAGATGGGTTCCGCTCCTCTTATACTGCCTTATGTCTATTGCTTGTGTGTATGTCTCTTCCATATTCCTCTCCTACTTGTTCCCTTTTTATAATACTTTAAACTCATCTTCCTTTGTGACACGGAATGTCGTTCCATGTGGCAGATGATAAACTTTCTCTCTTTCTAAAAGCTGTCCGCCATTTAAATAGGTTCCATTGGAAGAATAGTTTACAATACTGTATTTATCTTCTTTGGCATCATAGGCGATACTGCAGTGTTTCCGGCTTGCCTTTTTATTGGATAAGACAAGATTTGACTCACTACTTCTTCCAATATAAATTTTCTCACCATTAAAAATCTGGATTTGCGCCCCATTATATTCCCCGCGGATGCCAATAATCATGCCCGAAGGCACTTGGGATTTTTGTGTAACTTCTCCCGTCATCGTCGTTGTTCTCTTCTTTGGTGTATTGGATGGCTGTGGTCCTGCCCCGCCTGGAGTCTTTGTATAAATTGGATTTTTAAATGCATCTGAGTCAGACCATGTTGTAATCGGGCGTTTTGGTGTCTGTACAGATACCGAGGAACCTCGTCTTTTTGTGCGTAAATGGCATCTTCTACAAACGGATCTGGTTTTTGCATCTGTCCTGGTACGCCTTCTTTCGAAGAAAGAACCAAGTCTTCTACAACTAGTACGATAGCAATAATGACAAGTAACCAAAAGCCAATCTCTCCCTGGAACTTTATCATGGAAGAAACAGAATTACTTACAGAGTCTCCAAAGAGACTAGATAAATCCCCCGACACATCTGCCAATGTGGACATGGCATCCTTAATTTTTGACTTAATAATAGCCTGGCATAATAAGAGGCCGCCTGCACTAAAAATTAAGGCAAGTCCCGGCATGATAGCAAGTGTCTTTGTAAACTGCCCGCTTTTCATTGCCAGACCATGCATCACTGCAGAAGCAATAAATAATATTAGCGGAATCACAAAAATCACAAGTACCATCAAAATAATATATGTTTTTATCCCCGAAAAAAAGTCACTTCCTAAATAGTCTGCCAGCTCTGAGTTAGCCAGATTATTTACATTTCCCATAACTTTTAGTAAATCCATTCCTGTCAGTTGTTCCATGACTTTTCCAAGTAATGGCACAGAAATACCAAACTTTAAATAAGGAATAAATAATGTAATCAGCGGCAACAGTGAACATACAATACACTGTATAAATAATCCCTCTTTTTTATTCTTCATTTTCCCTCCATCTCCTCTTTTGCTTTCTAGTGTGCATCTCATTGACTTTCCGTCAAATAACGCAGAATATTTTTTCACATCTGATATCTGTAAAAATTTAGTTGTCTAAAACGCAGGTATCAAGATAGTTTTCAAACTGGACACGTCCATCATCTTTTTCCAGGGAAGAGGCAAGATTAATAGTCCATGTTTCTGAAAATCTTTTCAATGCTTCCTTATTTAACGGAAGCCTGTCTTCTCTTTCTTCCTTCATCAGATATTTACTTTGATTTAATGCCATATACATTACAAAATCCTCTGCTTCCATTCTTGCCTGTACATTTATCTTGCTGGAAATACTGATATATTCTGAAAAATCAACTTTCATTTTTGTAGATTTATCTGGATACAAAATATCAAGATTCATGTATTTTTTACTCTCGATAATTTTATGATAATCCGCCCAGTCTGTAATATAGTAAGCAGCCTCTCCATTCTTAAACTTTCGAATCCCCTTTTTGCTATTTACACTATTTTTTGTATCAATATGTAAGCCGGAAGATAAATCTACTACCGAATCTTTTACCTGATAAAGTTCTGTCTGTGCTTTTTTCCCTTTAGCTGATAACGCAAACTCCGAACTATCATTTATTGCTTTTTTTACCGCTTTTCCAAGATTACGATTCTCAAGAATCAATGGGACATTAAAAGATAACGGCATTCTTTTTTCATCTTGTTTTTTCTTGTAATATTGATTTAGATAATAAAAATTCTCCTCAGGATCTTCTATCGCATCTACAACATATTTTTCCATGTCCTCTGCATCCGCTAATTCTTTTTGTGAGAAATCATCACTGACAAAGATTGCCGGACTCTCCTTCGTTCCTAACTTTTCAAGTACCGTTTCCTTATACTTTTCATCCGCTACAGGAACAATGGAGATTTCCTTATCATAATCAATACTATAGTCATTGACTACTTCTCCATAATAGTCTTTTTTACTTTCTGGCACATAGAATTCAATTTTTCCGCTATATCCCATTTTTACAAGACGAGTATGATTTGTAATGCCCCAGAAAGCGCCTGCACAAAGAAGCAATGTAAGAACGACTGCAACAGCCATTTTTAAAACGCTATTTCCTTTTTTCCTTTTCTTCTTTGGTTTTTCTTTGCTGGTGTCTTAGCAATCTGATGGCCTTTTAATGCCTTCATAAACTCTTCGGAACTCTGGAAGCGTTCATCTTCGTCCATTGCCATCGCCTTCATAATAATATCACTTAAGTACTCTGGCACTTCAGGATTTAATTCTTTTGGCGGCCTTAAATCATCGTGCATTGCCCTTGCTAAAGATTCCTGCGGCTTTTCTCCTGTCGCTGCCTGATACATGCAGGCTCCCAACGCATACAAATCTGTAAAAGGGCCCTGTCTGCTCTTGGTTCGGTACTGTTCCGCCGGTGCATAACCAGGTTTTACGATTGTTGAAAAGTTACTGCTTTCCTCCCCGCTTGAAAACCTGGCCGCTCCAAAATCAATGACCTTTACTCTGTGATTGGAACAAAGGAAAACGTTATCCGGGCTGATATCGCGGTGAATAATATGGTGGCTGTGAATCTCCTCTAAAGCGGCAAGCACATGAAGCGTAATGTCCACAACTTCCTCGCTAGGAATCTGTCCGCCCCGTTCCTTTAAATATTCCTTAAAAGAAACACCATCTAAGTATTCCATTACAATATAGGCAGTATTATTTTCTTCAAAATAATCATACAGGGCAACGATATCTGGCTGGGAAAACTCTGCCATATTCCGGGCTTCCACCAAAAAGCGGTCAACACCTTTACGGAAAACCTCCCGATTCTTTCCCGAATAGACAATAACATCGTTTTGCCCCGGCACACGGCTGACAACCCCATTTGGAAAATACTCTTTGATTGCAACAACCTGCTCCATCTGTGCATCCCATGCACGATAAATAATTCCAAATCCACCACTGTCTATCGCCGTTCCGACAATATATTTATGATTTAAGATTTCTCCCGGAGCCAAATGATAGGCCTCTGCTGGCGGACTGCCATCGACATATCCACAGTGCGGACAGACCTCATATTGCTCCTCATATTCTTTCATACAATTAAAACATCGTTTTTTCATTGCTTTCCTCCACGCCCCATTTGTGGAAATGGGGCGATGTTGTTTGGATTATTTGATTTTAACTTTTTTGTTACCCTCCTGTTTTAACTCTTTTGCAAAGACTTTCTTGCTTTTTTTCGCTGCTTTGGTCTTTAAGATAATCTTACAATTTTTCACTTTGTAGAAAGCGAAGATTTTGCACTTTGTTACTCTGCCTTTTACCGTTACTGTTCTTAAGCCAGTACATCCATAAAAACCATTTTCTCCTATAGTTTTTAATGTAGACGGCAGATTTATCTGCTTAAGCTTTTTGTCAATTTGCAAAACAAGATTTATCTATAGCTGAAATTCCTTCTGGAATCGCTACACTCTTTAGTTTTTTACATTCTGCAAAACAAGCGAATCCTATTGTTCCAGCTCCATTTGTATAGGTAACCTTCTCTAAATTTGCACAGCCCCAAAAAGCTGCCATCCCGAGATTTCCCTGTACTTGTGCTGTTTTTAATTTCGGCATACAAGCAAAAGCACCATTTCCGATCTTCGTAACTCCTTTTTCAACCACAATATTTACTACATTAGGAATATATTTTTATATATTCTATTTTTAACTTTACGTTTAATATCCATATTGGCTGTTGTTTTCGCAAAGCAATTTTTGATCGCACCTTTTCCAAAAATCGTCAATGTATTATTAGAAAAACGATAATATACATTTGTTCCACAATTATTTTGTTTGATAAGAGTTTCTGCCTTTGTTAATGTACTTACATTTTTTTATGGTATCTTTCTCTTTTTTGAAAGAGCATTATATGCTTTTCTCGCAGCCTGTACCTCAGATATTTTTTTCATTGTTAAATTAGATACTTTTACATCTAATTTTTTAATCTGTGTTGCTACCTTGGCTGCTTTATCTTCTTTTTTGACTTCACCATAGCTAATTTTACATACAGAACAGATGGCTTTTTTCTGATAAGTTGCCTGCCCTCCACTGTGTTTAGCCACATCTGTTTTCGCTGTACATCCTTCTGTCTGGCACTCTCTCCAG
>ADJS01016889.1_pt1 | contig 14567 bp, 12 predicted proteins | sample 268128 | NCBI WGS metagenome assembly ADJS01 (sample SAMN00007486, study PRJNA43253) | human gut metagenome | isolation source: feces sample TS28 | reverse complement strand
AGCTGTAATGCTTTTTGGAGGCAGGAAGATGAAACACAAGAAACAGAAAAAAATGAAAAAAGCAGGGCACATTCTGCTGGCTGTGTTTGCAGTGGTGATCGGAACGCTTGGCGTGCTGCTGTTTACGTCCGAGCGCTGGATGCGGAAAACATGGCCGAATCTGAGCATGGAAGAGCTTGTTTACCAGTTAAAGGCCCCGATTGCCGGAACCAGCCATGATCTTCTGATGAGTTATGTCTGCTCAAGTGCGCTGATCGCAGCGGCAGCACTCATCCTTCTGATTCTGGTCAGCATTTTTCTTCGGGAAAAACGCAAAGCCCATGTGGCGTTCGGGATGATCTGTATCGCGGCAGGAGCCGCCAGCATCGTCTATTCCATCAATGACGTGTGGGCAGCACTGGACGTAAAAGATTATCTGAAAAATCAGAGCACGTACAATACCGTGGTAGAAGACAACTACGTAGATCCGGACCGCGTGAATATCACGTTCCCGGAACAGAAACGAAATCTGATCTATCTCTATCTGGAATCCATGGAGAGCACCTACGCAGACAAAGCCTCCGGCGGAGCATTCGATAAAAACTATATCCCGGAGCTGACCCAGCTTGCCGCAGACAACATCAGTTTTTCCAATTCGGAGCTGCTCGGCGGCGGCCAGCCTACCGTAAACGCAACCTGGACCATTGCCGGAATTTTCGCACAGACCTCCGGTCTGCCTCTCAGCATCGGAATCCAGCGAAATGAGATGGCATATCAGGCCAGCTTCTTCCCGGAAATCAATACCCTGGGTGATGTCCTGGCGGATGAAGGCTACAAGCAGTATTTCTTCATCGGTTCAATCGGACAGTTCGGCGGCCGGGAAGAGTACTTTAAAGAGCACGGCGACTACGAAGTAGACGATTACAACTGGGCTATGGAAAAAGGCCTGATCCCGGAAGGATATTACGAATGGTGGGGCTATGAGGATGAAAAACTCTTTTCCTTTGCCAAAGACCGTCTGACCGAAATCGCAGCAGAGGGAGAGCCGTTCAACTTCACCATGCTGACCGCAGACACCCATTTTGAGGATGGCTATCCGTGTGAGCTCTGCGATGAAGAAAACGACGGTGACAACCAGTACGGAATGGTTCTGCACTGCTCCAGCAAGCAGGTCACCGAGTTCGTTTCCTGGATTCAGCAGCAGGATTTCTACGAGAACACAACGATCGTAATTTCTGGCGACCATCTGACGATGGATTCCGATTTCTGTGAGAACGTTGATCCGGACTACACCAGAACCGTATACAACGTGATCATCAACTCTCCGATCCAGCCGCAGCAGGAGAAAAACAGAAGTTTCACCACCATGGACATGTTCCCGACCACCATCGCAAGTCTCGGAGCTACCATTGAGGGTGACCGCCTCGGTCTTGGAACGAACCTGTTTTCAGGTGAACAGACGCTTGCAGAGAAGCTGACCTTCGACCAGCTCAATGATGATCTCTCCCAGAAATCCAAATTCTTCGAAAAAATGGAAGAGCAGGTAACCTCCATTTGGACCCAAACTGATGAGGGCTGGAAGTTCTACATCGAAGACGAAGACCGCTGGGCCAAAAGCGAATGGGTTTCCCTGAACCCGCACCGCTATGCAAACGACACCGAGCAGAGATACTACATTGACGCAAACGGCTACGCCGTAAAAGGATGGAAACTGATCGACGGAAAATGGTATTACTTCTCCACACAGGGCAGCTACCGCCTCCTCGAAGGACCGTGCGACGAACCGTTTGAGGTGGATGAATCGCAGTATTCTTAAAAAATAAAAAAGAGAAGGATTTTCGGCAGCAAAAAGCCGGGAATCCTTCTTTTTTTAATGCAGAATTGTGCCGCTCCGCCTTTTGGCGGAATTTTCTGCATTTTTTGGTACAAAACGTATAAAGATTGTGAAATAAATAATTATCAATTGAATCATCTTACAAAACATGGTAAAATATGGCTATCAATCGGCGGACAAAGCGGAAAAAAGAAAGGGGATTTTAAAACAATGGGTTACAAATCAGACATTGAAATTGCACAGGAATGTACCATGCAGCCGATCACAGCGATCGCAGAAAAAGCAGGTATTGATGACAAATATCTGGAGCAGTACGGAAAGTACAAAGCAAAAATTGATTACAACCTGTTAAAAGACACCAATGCGGAGGATGGAAAACTGATCCTCGTTACAGCCATCAACCCGACACCGGCAGGAGAAGGAAAAACAACAACTTCTGTAGGTCTGGTAGACGGACTTTCCAGAATCGGTAAAAAAGCAATGGTTGCACTTCGCGAGCCATCTCTTGGACCGGTTCTTCGGTGTAAAAGGCGGAGCAGCAGGCGGCGGATACGCACAGGTTGTTCCAATGGAAGATATCAACCTTCACTTCACCGGTGACTTCCATGCAATCGGTGCAGCAAACAACCTGCTGGCAGCTATGATCGACAACCACATTTTCCAGGGCAACGCTCTGAATATCGATCCGAGAAAGATCACCTGGAAACGATGCGTAGATATGAATGACCGTCAGCTTCGAAGCGTTGTAGACGGCCTTGGCGGAAAAACAAACGGAATGCCGAGAGAAGACGGCTACGATATCACCGTAGCATCTGAGATCATGGCAGTTCTGTGTCTGGCAAGCGACATCTCAGATCTGAAAGAAAGACTTTCCAAGATCATCATCGGATATACCTACGGAAAAGTAGCAGAGCAGAAACCGGTAACAGCAGGAGATCTGCATGCGCAGGGCGCTATGGCAGCACTCTTGAAGGATGCCCTGAAACCAAACTTGGTACAGACTCTGGAAGGAACTCCGGCTATCGTTCACGGCGGACCATTCGCAAACATCGCACACGGCTGCAACTCTGTAACAGCAACCAAAATGTGCCTGAAATTAGCAGATTACACTATCACAGAGGCAGGCTTCGGTGCTGACCTTGGTGCTGAGAAATTCCTCGACATCAAATGCCGTATGGCGGGCCTGAAACCGAATGCAGTTGTAGTCGTAGCAACTGTTCGTGCCCTGAAATACAACGGCGGCGTTCCGAAAGCAGAACTGAACGGCGAGAACCTGGAAGCTCTGGAGAAAGGTATGCCGAACCTTCTGAAACATGTAAGCAATATCACAAACGTATACAAACTGCCTTGCGTTGTTGCAATCAATGCATTCCCGACCGATACCGAAGCAGAACTGAAGCTGGTTGAGGAGAAATGTAAAGAGCTCGGCGTCAACGTTGTTCTGTCCGAGGTATGGGCAAAAGGCGGCGAGGGCGGCGTAGCCCTGGCAGAAGAAGTTGTCCGTCTTTGCGAGCAGCCGAACGATTTCACCTATGCATACGATCTGGAAGGCTCCATCGAAGAGAAACTGAACGCCATCGTTCAGAAGATCTACGGCGGAAGCAGAGTTGTCCTGACCGCAAATGCACAGAAACAGGCAAAACAGTTAGAGGCTCTCGGATTTGGCAACTGCCCGATCTGTATGGCAAAAACCCAGTACAGCCTGACCGATGATCAGACCAAACTCGGCGCACCGACCGGATTCGAAGTTACCGTACGTAATCTGAAAATCTCCGCAGGTGCAGGCTTCATCGTAGCCCTGACCGGTGACATCATGACCATGCCAGGTCTGCCGAAAGTTCCGGCAGCAGAGCGTATCGATGTAGACGCTACTGGAAAGATTACAGGACTGTTCTAATAACACAGGATATTGTCTTGAAAAGACAGAATAGAGCATGAAATAAAACACAGAAAAAAGAGACATTCCTTCGTGAATGTCTCTTTTTTTACGTTTTTATTGCAAAATATTACAAAAGATAATATAATTTCTAATGATAACATGGAGAGAAAAGCAGATATAATATAGTAAGGGAGTTACTTACCAATGACATCGAAGAAAAAATTGAGAAGTCTTCTGGGCGGTACACTTTTTATGGTGCTGATGCTCAGCGTACATCCGACGACTGTTTCCGCGAGTGCTGTGGGGAGCAGCACGGTGATGGACCAGTCTGTGGAGACAGAGGATCAGCAGAGCGGGATACAGAGTGAAACGCAGACACAGGCTTCACAGGACAGCGTTGCTGCTGTGCGGGCCAGTCAGAATGGCTGGGTTAAGGCAGGCGACGGCGGCTGGTATTTTTATGAGAACGGACAGCTGAAAACAGGATGGCTTTATCGGAATGGAAACTGGTACTGGCTGGATCCGGACCGGAACGGCCGCATGGCAGAAAACAGCTGGTTCACATACGATAATAATTTTTATTATGCCAAGGGAGACGGAGCAATCTATAAAAATGGTTTTCAGGAAGTAGATGGAAACCTCTATTATTTCCAGAGCTGGGGCGGCATTCAGAAAAATGTGTATCTCAGCATCAGCGGAAAAATGTACTATGTACAGGAAAATGGTATCGTTGCCCGTGGAATAGTCAGAACAATGAATGGACATGGTGATCTCTGCGCATTTGATGATACTACGGGAGCGCAGATCACACAAAAAGGCTGGCTGAAAAAAGGCACATCATATTATTGGGTAAGAGAAGACGGCGTCCTGCAGACCGGCTGGCTGCTGTACGATGATAACTGGTACTGGTTTGATGATAATGGTGTCATGATGGCATCCGGCTGGAAAGAAATCAACAACAATCTGTATTACTTCCAGAGCTGGGGCGGCATTTATAAAAACGGTTTCCAGAGCATCGGAGGAAACGAGTATTATTTCCGGAGCTGGGGTGGTGTATATCGAAACACCTTCTTTACCGTAAAAGGAAAAACCTACATAGCGCAGAATGACGGATCGATCTATCATGCCAGCCAGACCGGCTGGGTTCAGCTGGGAGATCAGACTTACTGGATCAATCAGGATGGTTCTGTTCAGACCGGCTGGCTGAAGCTGGAAGGCAAATGGTACTGGCTGAAAGCGGACGGCACACGTGCTGCATCTGAATGGATCACGTATGACAACAACCGATACTATTTCGACGGTGACGGTGTGATGTACACCGGAATGAAAGAGGTTGACGGAACAAGATATTATTTCCACAGCTGGGGCGGCGTTTACCATAACGAATCTTTTACCTGGCAGGGAAAGAAATACTGGGCAAAGGATGACGGAACCTTCTATACAGGTGTCTGCGATATCAATGGAAAGAAATACTATTTTCTGGAAGACGGCGAGCAGATTACAAAAGAGGGCTGGTATCTGACCAACGGAACGTATTACTGGATCAACAAGGATACGTCGCTTCAGACCGGCTGGGTGAAATATGACGACAACTGGTACTGGATGAAAGAAGACGGTACGATGGCATCGTCTGAATGGATCACCTACGACAAAAACCGCTACTATTTCCGAAGCTGGGGCGGCATGTACACCGGAATTCATACCATCGGCGGAACAAAATACGCATTCCAGAGCTGGGGCGGTCTGTACCATGATCAGACATTTACCATCGGCGGTAAAACATACTATGCCAATTCAGATGGAACATTTGCCACCGGCTGGGTGCAGAACGGCGGAAAAACGTATTATTTCGATGAGGACGGCACAAGCCATACGGGCTGGCTGCTTCTGGACGGAACGCATTACTGGATCAACGCCAATGGAACCAGAAGAGATGACGAGCTGTTTCAGTACGACGGAAACTATTATTATGTAGACAAAAACGGCGTTATGGCGACAAGCGGCTGGGTATACTGGGATTATAACTATTATTATCCGAGAAGCTGGGGCGGCATGTACAAGAATGCGTTTATTACCTATGATAATAACCTCTATTACCTTGGATCTGACTCGAAAATGGCAATCGGCTGGCAGTCGATTGGCGGAAATACATACTATTTCCGAAACTGGGGCGGCATGATAACCGGAAAACAGGTGATCGACGGAAAAACGTATGTGTTCGATGAGGACGGCAAGCTGGTACAGAGTCCGGACGGATTTGAACCGTCCGCGCAGATCGGTGTCCGCACCGTACGGAACTTTCTGAAAAATGCACTGCTTCCGCTTGGAAACACCCTGTATATCTGGGGAGGCGGCCACACAGACGCAGAGGCAGAGAGTTACGGCGTCAATGCGCAGTGGAAACAATTCTTCAATACACAGAATTCCACCTACAACTATTCCGATCATCTGTATGAGTACGGAAAAGGTCTTGACTGTTCCGGCTATGTCGGATGGACCGCACATCAGGTGACGAAAGAGTATGCAACGACAACCTCCACTGGAATGCCGGCCTACTTTGCAAGAAAAGGCTGGGGAACCTGCGTGACAGGCGATACGTCCCAGAAATTTACGCCGGGTGATGTGGTCAGCAAGAGCGGTCATGTCTGGATTGTCATTGGCCAGTGCTCGGACGGCAGCGTGGTTGTCATTCATGCGACACCGCCGTATATTCAGCTTGGCGGAACCGTTTCTTCAACAGGAAGCATTAACAGTGAAGCTATTGAGCTGGCAAATGAATACATGAAAATGTATTATCCGGTTGCGTATGAGCGGTATGGTGTAAAAGTTCTTGACCGGTCCTATCTGACCGGTGTGAATCATTTCACCTGGAGCAGCAGTATCTTAAGTGACAGTGAAGGCTACCGCAGGAAGAAACCGGCAGAAATCCTGAACGATCTGTTCCAGTAAAATATCTTCTATAAAAAATAAGAGAGAATACAAAAAAACTTTGTAGTTCGTGTATTCTCTCTTTCTTTTTGCGCTGGAATTGTCTATACTAGAAGGTGCGTGAAAGACGCAGATCAGAAATACAAAAGAAAAAATCTGGAAAATAAAAATACAAGGGGAGTAAACATGCGAAAGAGCTGGAAATGGGCGCTCTGTCTTGGCGTAGTGTCGTTGCTGCTGCTGGGCGGCTGCGGAAAAGAAAAGGCGGAACCAGTGGATCTGGTGCTGGTAACCGACGGCAGTGAGGTAGCTTCCGATGCCGTGTATCAGTCAGCATGGAACGGTCTTGCGCAGTATGGAGACGAGAGCGGTCTGAAATATGAAGCAAGTGTTCCGGCAGGACGGACAACAGAGGACTATGAAAACACCATCAAAGAGGCGGCGCAGAAGGGAGCATCCGTTATCGTCTGTGCCGGAACGAGCATGAGCCGCGCCGTTTACGATGCACAGCGCGACTGGAAGGATGTCCGTTTTCTGCTGCTGGAGGCAGAACCGGTCAGTGAGAGCGGCCGCAGCCGTCTCCGCGGAAATACAGAAAGCCTGGAAATTGATGTATCAGAGGCCGGTTACCTGGCAGGATATGCGGCAGTACAGGCCGGCTACACGCACCTGGGCTATATCGGACAGAAAAACGAAGAGAACGGAACAAAGTACGGGACAGGTTATGCACTCGGTGCAGAGGCGGCCGCTGCGGATCTGGGACTTGGAGAAAACAGCATCACGCTGGATTATACGTATCGGAAAAGCAGCAGCGTATCACCGTCGTATTTGGAAAAAATCAAAAGCTGGTACGGTGAGGGCGGACAGATTCTCTTCTCGGACGGTGCATCGTATCAGAATGTACTTGGCGCAGCAGCATCTGCGGCAGGCGGGCACTGATCGCAAACGGCGGCGTGGAGGAGTACGCCAATGCCGTGTTGAAAGTACGTCTGGATTATGGAACTGCAGTTTACAATGCGTTAAAAGAAATGAAACAAAAGGATTTTGAAGGCGGGAAAATTGTAACGCGCGGCGTGACCGATCAGGAAATCAGTCTGGAATGGAATCAGGATGCGGTGCCGTACTTTACAGAGGATCAGTACCGGGCACTCTGTGCGAAATTCTCCGCAGAGGACTTTTCAATCCCTGACGGCGATGCGCTTTCCTCGCCGGATCAATACAAATTGAGTTGTGTGAGTGTACAGAAGGTAAAATAACATGTATCGTTACTGTTCACGAATTGTTTACAAAAAGTCGGGATATTTTTCCTTGCATCCATTTGTGAATTGTGATATTATGTAAAAGAATTGGGAAAAATATTTCAAAATTGTTACAGAATAATTGAATTTCTAAGAAACAGGGAAACCTAAACAAAGAAACCTACATACAACGAATCAATTTGGGAGTGAAAGAATGAGAAAAAAATTTCTTGCCTTAAGTTTAGCAGTGATCGTAAGTGCAGCTCAGGTAATGACAGTAAGCGCCTCGAAACAGGAGCAGTTACAGCAGCAGCAGGCAGCACAGGCAGAGACCAGCGCACAGCTTGACAACGCAAAAGCAGAAATCGACGATCTGGAAACCAAAAAGAATCAGATTACCGGCGAGATTGATGACCTGGACGCACAGCTTGTCGTAACCATGGCATCCGTGGAAAATCTGAAAAATGAAATTGCAGAGAAACAGACAGAAATTGAAACAACACAGGAAAAACTGGCACAGTCCCAGGCTGAAGAGGACGAGCAGTACGAGCTGATGAAAAAACGAATCCAGTTCCTCTATGAGAGCGGCGGAGACAACGGCTGGGCAGCACTTCTTCTGGAGGGAAAAGATTTAAGCAGCATTCTCAACCAGGCTGAGTACACCCAGAAGTTATACAAATACGACAGAGAGTGCCTGCAGGAGTACATGGATCTTGTACAGCAGGTAACAGACTACAGCAATCAGCTTGCAGATGAAAAAGCAGATCTCGAAGCTAGTGAGGCAGAGCAGGAAGCACAGCAGCAGTCCCTTGAGGCAATGCTTGAGCAGAAAAAAGCCGTTTCCGATGACTACGAAAACCAGATCGCAGACTTGAACGACATGGCTGCACAGTACAACGCAGTACTGGCAGAGCAGAACGCAAAGATCCAGCAGATCCAGGAGGAGATTGCAGCCGAAGAGGCAGCAAGAAAAGCCGAAGAGGCCCGTCAGGCAGCAGAAGCAGCCGAGGCAGCCCGCCGGGCAGAAGCAGCAAGACAGGCAGCAGCAGAAGCAGCCGCAAGCAGTGCTGCAAATAATGCAACAACGGCAGACAACACACCGTCCAGCACAGGAAGCTCCACCACGACAACAACACCGTCTAACGGAGGAAGCTCTTACGATGATTCTTCGTCCAGCGATACCAGCAGCTCGGATGATTCCAGCAGCTCCAGCAGCACCGGAAGCGCAACCGGAAGTGCCATCGTATCCTATGCAACACAGTTTATTGGAAATCCATACGTATGGGGCGGCACAAGCCTTACCAACGGAGCTGACTGCTCTGGTTTTATCATGAGCGTTTACGCACACTTCGGATACGACCTTCCGCATTCCTCCAGTGCACTGCGTGGTGTAGGACGCGGTGTATCTTATGCCGAGGCTCAGCCGGGCGATATTATCTGCTACAGCGGCCACGTAGCCATCTACATCGGCGGCGGTGCAATCGTACACGCAAGCAATGAGCGCGACGGTATCAAGATCAGCAGCAACGCAGCGTATACCACGATTCTTGCGGTAAGACGTGTGGTTTAAAAAGAAATTACATAGTAAGAATTTTCAGATCCCGGGAGAGAAAAATCCCGGGATCTTTTGCGTTTTGCTTAAAATTGAGTGCATTCGCGTTAAAACTGTGATATACTAAAGCACATCGGAGATACAAGGGCGTATTGACCAACAGAAGGTCAGTACGCCCTTTTGCTTGTTAGGAAGAAGGGAGAATCGTTATGAAACTGGAAAATTATTTTCGTCGTTTCGGTATTCGGAACGGAGTCTGGTGCGGAAGTAGCGTCAGTGCTGTCCATCTGCATTATCGCCGGTCTGCTGATCGTCTACGTCCCGAACATCATCGCCGGAGCCGGAAAGATCGGCGATACTGTAAACGCCATGAAAACCGCAGACCTCCCATTCGGCAAAGCCCTGTACGCCGCATTCCTCTACGGAACCTTCCAGCTTGCTAATGTCGCAGTCTTCGTCCAGCATGCCAAATCCTTCGAAAAACCGCAGGATGCCGGAAAGAGCATGGCAGTCGGTGCCGTATTAAATGCCCTTCTGATGATCATGGTCGTCCTCGGAATCATGACCGTATACCAGAACCCGGAAATGAGCCAGCAGAGCGTCCCGACATTATTTATGGTTCAGCAGGGCGTCGGCAGTAAATTCATGACACCGCTGATTTCCGTACTGATCATCCTCGGTGCCGTATCCACAGCCGTCAACATGGTTGCCGCCATGGTCAAACGAATCCACGCTGGTCTCGCTGAACGAAGCAGCAGAACAGAAACCGCAGGCAAAATCAGCCGCACCCAGATCCTCGCCGCCCTCGCTTGCTGCATCGCAGACTTCCTCATCGCACAGTTTGGTCTGCTGACGCTGATCCAGAAGGCGTACAGCATCCTGGCATACCTGGCAATCCCGGTCATCTTGGTGCCGTACGTGGTGCACATGGCGGTGATGCGGTTTGATACGAAAAAATAGAAAAGAACAATAAAAAAATTTGTAACAAAAATTTACACCGCAGAAAGAGAGATTTGCTTCTGGAGAATGGAAGTATTTCGCAGACAGCAGAAAAAAGAAGATTCATGCAGAGCAGACGTGAGTCATAAAGAAATGACATGCGTCTGCCTTTTTTCTGTGCGTCTGGCAGAGTATGTGTCGGTGACAAAGCAGAAAACAGGAACTCTTCTTTGGGACTCGATTGTGCCGTCAAAATATGGTATACTGCAAAAAGGATCAAAAAGCGGATATTGATATTTCACGGGAGGGGAAGAAGATGAAAAATGCACCGGCTTATGTGAAGGTTTACAGCAGACTGAAAAACGAGATCAATAAGGGAACATATCCTGTCGGGGGATTTCTGCCGAAGGAGTGTGAACTGGAGAAAATCTATCAGGTCAGCCGTACTACGGTACGGAATGCAGTAAAGATGCTGGTGCAGGAGGGACTGGTTGAGGTTCGCCAGGGTTCTGGAACGAGGGTGCTGAATCATAAGGCAATTCAGAATTATAACAAGGTCACATCGGTCACGGAATCCCTGATGAAAAAAGGATATCGGGTAACGACGTCAGATATGATGATCGACATCATTTCGGCGGACAAACAGCTCGCCGATGAACTGGAAATTCCGGAGGGAACCAGCGTGGCGAGGATTCAGCGGCTGCAGCTTGCGGATGAAGAGCCTGTTACGCTGATGGAAAATTTATCGAATATGCGAAAGTCCCTGGCATCGAGGCGTATGAGAATCAGTTTGTAGCGCTGTATCAGTTTCTGGAGGAGAAATTCGGCTTGCAGATTGATGAGACACGAGACAGAATTTCAGCGAAATCCGCGACCTTTATGGAAGCCCAGGTTCTGAAAACGGAGCCGAAGGATGCGCTTCTTGTGGTGCACAGAGTCACCTACTGGCAGAACCGGCCGGTGAGCATTGACCACGTGCGGATCATCGGAAGCAAGTACGAGGTGGAGATTTCGGGAAAAGGACGGAGTAAATGAGCGATGAGACAGAAGAACAGAAGAAACTGATGCGGCAGATTGATATCAGCTGTGTACAGGCATTTCATACAATGGATGAAATTGATGCGATGGTGGAGCTGGCAAAGAAATATCGTCTGGCTGCTGTGTTTACCTTGCCGGCGTTCAGCGCCCATGTGGCAGAACGGCTGCAGGACACCAGAGAAATCCATGCGGGAGGCGTGGTAAGCTTTCCGGGCGGCGGAGATACGACCGGACAGAAGAAGCGGCAGGCAAAAGAACTGTGGGAGGCTGGCTGCCGGGAAATCGACATGGTGATGAATCTTACGGCATTCAGAAGCCACGAATTTTCTTATGTAAAAGAAGAACTTCTGGCCATCCGGGAGCAGGTGCCTTCGGCGATTTTTAAGGTGATATCGAGGCACCGCAGCTGACGGAGCAGGAAATCTGCCAGGCAGTGGATCTGTGTGTGGAAGGCCGTGCGGATTATGTAAAGACGAGCACCGGATGGTATCCCGGCTGTCCTTCCACCGTGGAGCAGGTTCGAATCATGAGCCGTGAAGCCGCCGGTCGCATTCAGATCAAGGCCGCCGGTGGAATCCGCAGTCTGGAAACTATACAGGAAATGCAGAAAGCCGGCTGTAGCCGTTTCGGTATGGGAATGCGGTCGGTACAGAATTTGATAAAAAGTATCTATAAGTAATCTATTGTGCAAAAGCTATAAAAAAGTCACGGAATATTCTACGATATTCCGTGACTTTTCTGTTGAATTAGTAACCTATTAGTGATATATTCGAATCATAGGAATCGATAAATCATTAACAATCTGAAAGGAGAGCAAAAGATATGAAAGGTTATGCAATGCTGAAAATCGGTGAATCCGGATGGATCGAGAAAGAACGCCCGAAATGCGGGCCGATGGATGCCATTTGCCGTCCACTGGCAGTTGCCATCTGCACATCAGATGTCCACACTTTATGGGAAGGGGCCATCGGTGACCGTCATAACATGATTCTGGGCCATGAGTGCTGTGCAGAGGTTGTGGAAGTCGGAGAGCTCGTAAAAGATTTCAAACCGGGAGACCGGGTTCTTGTGCCGGCCATCACTCCGGACTGGAATTCTCTGGAAGCACAGGCTGGTTATTCCATGCACTCCGGCGGAATGCTGGCAGGCTGGAAATTCTCCAACTTCAAAGATGGTGTCTTTTCTGAATTCTTTCATGTAAATGATGCCGATGGAAACCTTGCGCTGCTTCCGAAAAACATCAATGTTGTCGACGCGTGCATGCTTTCCGATATGGTGCCGACCGGATTCCACGGCGTAGAGCTTGCCGATGTACAGTTTGGTGATACAGTTCTTGTCATCGGAATCGGACCAGTTGGTCTGATGTCGGTAGCCGGAACGAATATGCGCGGCGCATCGAGAATCATTGCTGTCGGAACGAGACCGGTCTGCGTAGAAGCGGCAAAAAAATACGGCGCAACGGATTTTGTCAGCTACAAGAACGGACCGATTTTCCAGCAGGTACTTGATATGACAGATGGAAAAGGTGTTGATAAAGTAGTCATCGCCGGCGGTGGTGTAGAAACCTTTGCAGAAGCAGTAAAATGCCTGAAACCGGGCGGAAAGATCGGAAATGTAAACTATCTTGGATCCGGTGACAACATTGATATTCCGCGTGTAGAGTGGGGCGTTGGAATGGGTCACAAACAGATTAACGGAGGCCTGATGCCTGGCGGAAGACTCCGCATGGAAAAACTGGGAGCTCTTGTTTCGGCAGGCAAGCTGGATGTCAGCCCGCTGTCCACACATGTGTTTGATGGATGGGATCATCTGGAAGAAGCACTGTTCCTCATGAGAGATAAACCGAAGGATTTAATCAAACCAGTCGTTAAATTGGCTGACTGATGATTTGAAAATTTGACTGAAAAAGGAAACGTATGAAAATATTGATCGTATCCGGCTTTTTGGGCGCGGGAAAAACAACATTTATCAAACGGCTGGCCAGGAACGTCGATCAGCGGTTTGCCATACTGGAAAATGAATATGGAGCCGCAGGAATCGACGGCGCACGTCTTGGCCAGAACCGGCAGGGAACGCAGAAAAATGTATGGGAAATGACAGAGCAGTGCATCTGCTGCATCGGGAAAAAGGATTTTGCAGCATCCGTGCTGACCATTGCCAATGTGGTAGACCCGGAATACCTGATCGTAGAACCGACAGGCGTCGGAAGTCTCGCCCGGATTATAGAAAATCTGCGTCAGATCGAGTACGAGAGAATTCAGCTTCTCTCGCCGGTCACTATTGTGGATGTTTACAGTTACCGCCGCTATATGGCGGAATATCCCGAGCTGTATCAGGATCAGATCCGAAGCGCGGATACGATCATTGTTTCCAAAACAGAAGCATGCCAGGCGGAAGAAAAACAGCGCATCCAGAAATTTCTGCAGGAAATTAACCCGCAGGCAAAAATCATCACGGATTATGCATCCACGATGACACGGGAAGATTACCAGAGCCTGCTGCTGGGCGGCCGATATGAGAAAGAAGTACAGGATACGCAGAGCGGCGAAAAGATGCCGGAGACCTTCTCCTTCGAAAATATCCGAATGGAGGCACCGGAAACCCTGTGGTGTTTTCTGGAACAGATCATTCGCGGAGCGTTTGGAAATATCATCCGTGCAAAAGGACAGTTCGCAGCCGGAGACCAGTTTCTCCAATTTGATGTCGCCGATCACCGCTACAGCATCACCGGCACAGAACAGAAAAACGCCGGCCAGGCTGTGTTTATCGGAAACGATATGAACGAAGATGCGATCCGGCAGTATTTTAAGAAATGCGCCGGAAACCAGAAAATGAAATATGCTGCCCGTCATGTATCATAAAGTAAATAGGAAAAAGAGATTGCGGAGTCCTGCCAAAACAGGGTTTCGCAATTTTGGTTTTTACAGAAAGATTCAACTGAAAAACGAAGGATAGGCAAAAACGAAAAATTACGCTAAAATAAACATACAAGTATTCCAAATAAAACAAAAGAAAAATCAGGGGGGATCTGATATGGAGGAACAGAAAAGAAGACGGGAAAGAAAATCAGCGGCATACTGGTTGAGCAAAAGCTCGATTTTATATCCGATCTGTATCTTGTATGTGATGTATGTGAAACAGGTTGAGGTATATATTACAGAATGTTCCGTCCATATTTCG
>ADJS01017498.1_pt1 | contig 14754 bp, 13 predicted proteins | sample 268128 | NCBI WGS metagenome assembly ADJS01 (sample SAMN00007486, study PRJNA43253) | human gut metagenome | isolation source: feces sample TS28 | reverse complement strand
TGCATTTGTCCTGCGGCCATAAAGCAGGATCACGACAACCAGTGTAAGCACGCTGGTCGCAACCGAAATCCATGTCGAATATCGGTTTAATTTCATCGCCTGTACGCAAATCCATATAACCTGTAACAGTACCGACAGCGCAACGAACACAAGCCTTCCAATGCTGTTTTTTACCGCTGTCTTTTGTTCTGCACGCATCTTCATTTTGTCTACCCGTTCCTTTCCATCCCTTTTCTGTCAAACTGCCACGCTCCGAACGCTTTCCGCCATCCGCTGCAAAAGCTTCTTCCGCTATCTTAACATGAGTGTACTGTCAGTTCAAGCTGCGATTTACGCAGGTCCCCGCGTATTCCGAAGGGTTGCGGAATGCGACACGCATGAGTGCTTCATTGATATCTGTTCTGCTCCAACACTTATTTGTGAAAAATACCCCAGAAAAGGGAGGATGCCAGGCAACCCGATGTCGCCTGGCATTTATTATGAAAAAGCTATTTGAAAAGTTGTGTTACTGTCATTGATTGGCTTGCTGTATCTTATGGTTTTAGTATAGAAACGGAAAGTGACGAAACCGTGATGGGCAGAAAAACATTCCGTTAAAGAAATATGAATAAAAAATGAACGCCGCTTATGTGTCCTCGCGGAACATTTTTATCGTATGGAAACGCAGTTTCCTATACGATAAAAAAGGACGGTCGGAAGATTCCGACCGTCCTGATTGATCTGTTTGAATGATCTGTTACTCGGCTGATGCTCAAGCCTTGTCTACAGAACCGAACAGTTCCATTTTTTCTTTTACAGTAGCCTTGATCGCTTCGAAGCCAGGAGCCAGCAGCTTACGAGGGTCATAACCCTTGCCCTGCTCGTCTTTGCCTTCTTCGATGTACTTTCTGGTAGCTGCAGCAAATGCAAGCTGGCACTCGGTGTTAACATTGATCTTAGCAACGCCAAGGGCGATTGCTTTCTTGATCATGTCAGCCGGGATACCTGTGCCGCCGTGAAGAACCAGAGGAAGATCACCAGTCAGCTGCTGGATAGCATCCAGAGTTTCAAAGGACAGACCCTTCCAGTTTGCAGGATATTTGCCGTGGATATTGCCGATACCAGCTGCCAGGAAGTCTACGCCCAGATCAGCGATTCTCTTGCACTCGTTGGGATCTGCGCATTCGCCCATACCTATAACGCCATCTTCTTCGCCGCCGATTGCACCAACCTCAGCTTCGATGGAAACGCCCTTTTCATGAGCAGCCTTAACCAGCTCAGTGGTCTTTTCAACGTTCTCGTCGATCGGGTAATGAGAGCCATCGAACATGATGGAAGAGAAGCCAGCTTCCAGACACTTGTAGCAGCCGTCGTATGAGCCGTGATCCAGATGCAGAGCAACGGGAACGGTGATGTTCAATTCTTCGAGCATACCGTTAACCATGCCTACAACGGTCTTGTAGCCGGTCATATACTTGCCTGCGCCCTCGGATACACCAAGGATTACAGGGGAGTTCAGCTCCTGAGCAGTCTGCAGGATAGCCTTTGTCCATTCCAGGTTGTTGATGTTGAACTGACCAACTGCATAATGGCCAGCTTTTGCTTTGTTCAGCATTTCTGTAGCAGATACTAACATCTTATTTACCTCCATAGAAATAAAATTATTATCTAACCGATGCTATTATACCCTATCTTTTTCAAAAAAGAAATACGGCATACGCATTTTTTTCCTCTTTTTCCACTTTTTCCACTAAACCGCTACATTTCACTGCGCTTCATTTTCTTCTCCCGGCACCATGATATGCAGCGCCTGTTTCTGATTTTCGATGACGATTTCTGTGTGCCTGCCGCCGAATTCGCCGTCCAGCGTCCACGCGACCTCTTCCTCTGTCTCCACCTTCAGCCAGGAGGTTTTAAAGCAATACATCTGCGCCGTGTCGATATCGCGCTGCGCCAGGGCAGCAAGCGTCTGATTGAGTTCGTCCAGGCTGCGCGGAACCTTTACGAGCGTCACCTCAAACATTCCATCGCTTAAATCCACATATTTTCCGGTAATTCCCTTAAAACCTCCCACCGAAACAGAATTCGTAATCATTCCATACAAAAAATCGTCCTCGATGACGGTGTCCTGCGTCGTAATTTTCATGTGGTAGGATTTGATATCCCGGAGCTTTTTCATGCCCTCCAGCAGATACGCCATGTGCCCCAGCACATTTTTGACATCCTGACTGGTTTCATAGGAGACCTCTGTAAAAAGTCCGAAGGCCGCAATATAAACAAAGGTTTTTTCGTTAAAGGAACCGATATCGCAGGCAAACATTCTGCCGCTGACTGCGATTTTAGCAGCCTCGGCCATGTTTTTCGGAATATTCAGGCTCTGCGCAAAATCGTTTGTGCTGCCTGCCGGAATATACCCGATCGGGCGGCGTCGAACACTCTTCATAATGCCGGTCACCACCTCATCCAACGTGCCGTCTCCGCCGCTGCATACCACGAGGTCATATTTTGCCGTTCTGTCTGCCGCAAGCTCCACGGCTTCCCCTGCATACTGAGTCGGTCTTGCTGTCACGACATAGCCTGCCTTAACGAACGTATCAATGATATCCAACAAATTATTCCGGATCTGTCCTTTTCCCGCCCTGGGATTATAAATAAAAAGAAGCTTTTTGTCGTCCATCCTTTCCCTCCTTTCTGCTTTTTTATTCTTGTTTCGCCCCTGCGCTCCCGTAAAGTGTACTTGCTTCTATAACAACAAGCTTACTCTGGAAAATAGAAAAAGGGCAGCCACTTTCCGGTGGACACCCTTTCGTTTTCTTTATTCTGCCGCGCTGCTTAAATAATTTTCCATTCCGAAAATCGCGTCGTCTTCATCCGTTCCGTCTGCAATCACGGTTACCTTTTCGCCGGGTGCAAGCGCAAGGCTCATCATTCCCATGATGCTCTTCGCGTTCACTTTTCTGCCTTCAGACTCCAGATAAATATTGCTGGCATGCTTGCTTGCAACCTGCACCAGCATTGCTACCGGGCGAGCCTCAAGCCCCTGCTTCAGCTTTACTTCCACAGTTTTCTGTTTCATAATAAACTCCTCCTTTTTAAGACCTCATGGCATCCGCCAGTTCACATAATTTCCGCAAACGATGATTTACGCCCGATTTTCCAACTGGAGGATCCAGATACATCCCCAGCTCCTTAAGCGGTGCTTCGGGATACTCCAGACGTACTTCAGCCATCTGACGCAAGCTCACCGGCAATTTTTCAAATCCATATTTTTGCTGCAAAAAAAGAATGTCGTCAACCTGCCTCGCCGCCGCTGTCACCGTCTTGGTAATATTGGCAGTTTCGCAATTGACGCGCCTGTTTACCGTATTGCGGACTTCCCGGACGATCCTGGAATTTTCAAATTCCATCAGCGCCACATGCGCCTCAACCACATTCAGAAAATCCGAAATTCCGGCTCCTTCTTTTATGTAAACCACATAATACTTTTTTCGCTGTACAATCCGCCTTCGATCTCGAACTCGGTCAAAATCTCCAGAATCTGCTGTGCCTGCAGCGGTCTGCTGCATACAATTTCCAGATGATATCCTTTCCCGGGATTGCTCATCGAACCGGCTGCCAGAAACGCGCCTCGTAAAAACGCTCTCTGGCAACAGGAATTTCGGATTAAAAGCCTGCTCACCGGACATCGTAAACCATCCTGTAGGCTCTCCTCACCGGACGTCGGGCTGCCTGTCTGATCCAGAAATTTGATTCCCTGCAGAATCCTGCGGATCAGTTCCGGGTCATCTATCCGACAGAAATATCCGGTTTGCTGATTTTCCTGTTGTACACGGGTTTCCGTACTTATATTAAATGTTTTCTGTAATAATGTAAAGCATTTTCTCACAACGAGCGCATTTTCCGCATGAATCTGCAGAAAAGTCCCCGTCGTACCGACGCCGATGCTGCCGTTAAAATGGAGAAGTGCTGCCAGCTCCGCCAGCTGGCAGTGCCTTGCCGGACTGATGTGCCGATACAGCTCTTCTTTTACTCCCGATGAAAATGACATATGAAATATCCTTAAATATCCCTGTGGCTCAAAGATACTCCATACTTGGCTTCCCTGTTGCGAAGCTTTCTATAAAGCTCATTGGCCAGCGTTACGCTCCTATGTTTGCCGCCGGTGCAGCCGATTGCCACCACCAGCTGGTATTTGCCTTCTTTAATATAATTTGGAATCAAAAATCGCAGCAGATCTGTCAGCTTGTCCAGAAAAATCCCCGCCTCCGGGAAACTCATGACATAATCCTGAACGCCCCTGTCGTTGCCGGTCAGATATTTCAATTCATCTATATAAAAAGGGTTCGGCAGGAAACGGACATCAAATACCAGATCCGCATCTGCCGGGATTCCATGCTTGAAGCCAAAAGAAAGAATATTGATCATCAGACTGCTGTACTCTTCATTTTTTACAAAAATCCGATCCAGCTCCTCTTTCAGCTCCCGGGTCAGCAGCTTGGACGTGTCAATCACATAGTCTGCATCCTTCTTAACCTGCTGCAGGATTTCCCTTTCTTTTTCAATTCCGTCTTCGATTCTCGGATTTTCTGCTGAACACAGCGGATGCATCCGTCGGCTCTCTTTATAACGTTTCACAAGTACTGCATCAGAAGCGTCCATAAAAAGAACTTCGAACACCATACCGTTTTGTCTTAAACAGGAAAGTGTTTTTTCTACCCTGGCAAAGGACTGATCCGTGCGGACGTCCACGCCGATAGCAACTTTTGTTATTTCCGTATTCGGTGTGGACAAAAGCTCAACGAACTTGTCGATCAGCTGGATCGGCAGATTGTCCACACAATAGTATCCCATATCCTCCAGCAGTCGCATCGCGGTGCTTTTGCCGCCGCCGCTCATGCCGGTTACCATTACAAATCTCATTTTTCAAAATCTCCCAGGAAAATCACTTCCGGCTCCAGCGTTACGCCGAATTTTTCCTGCACTGTTTCTGTGACTTTCTGAATTAGTCCCGCCACGTCCGCAGACGTCGCATTTTTTCGGTTGATGACAAAACCGCAGTGCTTTTCGGAAACCTGTGCGCCGCCGACACTCGCTCCGGCAAGTCCGGCATCCATAATCAGCTTGCCTGCAAAATATCCCTCCGGACGTTTAAACGTACTGCCCGCACTCGGATATTCCAGCGGCTGTTTTTCCCGACGCTTTGCAGAAAGCTCCTGCATCGTAGCAGAAATTTCGCTTCGGTCGCCTTTTTGCAGCTTTAAAACAGTGCTGAGCACCACACAGGGCTTTGTTTTTACAATGCTCGTGCGATAGCCGAACGCCATTTCTTCCCTGTTGTATACACGACATTTGCCATCCGGCTCCATCACCTCTACCGACTCTGTCACACCCGCAATCTCACCGTTGTAAGCGCCCGCGTTCATCCGGACTGCTCCGCCAATCGTTCCGGGGATTCCCGATGCAAATTCCAATCCGGTCAGCCCTGCTTCCATCGCGCTTCTCGATACAGCGGAAAGCATCGCGCCTGCGCCGCATCGGATCGTAGCTTCGTCGATTTCAGTCTTTAAAAATTCCCCCGCCAGATGCAGGATCGCGCCGCGGTAGCCCCGGTCACCCACCAAAAGGTTACTTCCGTTTCCGAGCAAAAACCACGGCAGCGCCTCTTCCTGCAGCCAGGCAAGCACCTGCGCCAGCTCTTTCCTCGTCTCAATCACAAGAAAATAGCGCGCAGGACCGCCTGTCCGGAATGTCGTATGCCTGTCCATCTGTTCTTCTGTTAAAATCCGCTCTTTCGGCAGAATTTCATTTAATCTGTCACTCAAATGTCCTGACCAGCCCTTCTGCTCCGGCTTTGCGCCGGATACGTTGTTATTTTATGCGGATCTTTTGCAGATGATACCGGTATTACTCCAATACCAGTCTGGCAGCGCCGTAAATACCAGCGTCATTGCCCAGAGTTGCCAGGGTAAACAGTGCGCCGCGGCAGCCCTTGAACGCATATTTCTGGTAATATTTCTGAATGTAATCCAGCAGCACATTGCCGGCTTTGGAAACACCGCCGCCGATTACGAAGATCTCCGGGTTGGAAACATTGGCAACCAGCGCCATCGCCTTGCCCAGATACCAGCCAAAGTCCTCTGCAACCTCGGTTGCTACCGTATCTCCTGCTTTAACCGCATCCCATACGTCCTTTGCACTCAGGTCGTCCTTGCGCATTATGCTCGGACGGTCATCCTTTGCCAGCTTACGCTTTGCCATACGGACAATACCCGTTGCGGAAACATATTCCTCCAGGCATCCGCAGTTGCCGCAATTACAAGGCTCTGTCTCATCATCATTGACATGCATATGTCCAATCTCGCCTGCAGCTCCGGTTGCACCGGCAACCATCTTACCGTTGATGATAATACCGCCGCCAACACCAGTTCCCAGGGTTACTACAACGACATCCTCATACCCCTTTGCGCCGCCCTGCCAGGCCTCGCCCAGTGCTGCTACGTTGGCGTCATTACCAGCTTCTACCGGCATATTTAAAAGTGTCTGCAGCTCTTTTTTCAGGCTCATGGTTCCCCAGCCAAGATTGACTGCACCATAAAGTGTGCCCTCAGAGTCAACCGGTCCCGGTGCACCGATGCCGACGCCGACTACCTCTGTACGGTCCATTTTACGCTCATCCATTTTTTTGAGGATGCTCTTTGCACAGTCCGGCAGAATCGCTTTGCCGTCATCCTCTGTCACCGTAGGGATTTCCCACTTTTCCATTAGATCGCCGCTGGTGTTAAAAAGACCAAGCTTTACTGTCGTTCCTCCTACATCTACACCAAAACAATACTTACCCATTTTATTTTCCTCCCGCTTCTCGCGTATTTTCAAAAAGCTTTTCAGCTGTCTGATCTGTGATGATGCCTTACTCTTTTGTACGATCCGCCAGCCGCATCGCTGTACGGAGCACTATTGCTTTCATTCCGAACATTTCGATATGCCTGACCGTTTTAGTCCTCATCCTCATCCTCGTCCTCATCCCGCTTACGTGCAAGGGAATTCTGGAATCTTGTATACAGCTCCTGTGCTGCATTGTATCCCATCTTTTTCTGTCTGTGGTTAACAGCTGCCGTTTCGCAAATAATTGCCAGGTTTCTGCCGGGACGGATCGGAATGTTGTGGCAGACAACCTTGTTGCCCAGATATTCCGTATACTCCTCTTCCAGTCCGAGACGGTCGTATTCTCTGTCCTTGTCCCACTCTTCCAGACGGATTACGAGGTCGATATTCTGTGTCTCGCGGACACTCGAAGCACCGAACAGCGCCTTGACGTCCACAATACCAATACCGCGCAGCTCGATAAAGTGCTTTGTGATATCCGGTGCGGTTCCGACCAGTGTTTCCTCACTGACCTTGCGGATCTCTACAACGTCGTCCGTTACCAGACGGTGTCCTCTCTTAATCAGCTCCAGAGCCGCCTCGGATTTACCGATTCCGCTCTCGCCTGTAATCAGGACGCCTTCGCCATATACGTCAACCAGTACGCCGTGCACGGAAATGCAGGGTGCCAGCTTGACATTCAGCCAACGGATCAGCTCTGCCGTAAACGAACTTGTCGCACGCTTGGTCATCAGAAGCGGAACGCCTTTTTCAATGGCAATTTGCCGAAACAGCTCATCCGGATGCAGTTCACGACAGAAAATAATGCCGGGAATCGGGTAATCCAAAAGCTTCTCCAGCATCTCCTTCTCTTCTTTTTCCGACATTCTCTTAACATAAGAGTATTCTACGAATCCAATCACCTGCAGACGGGTCGCCTCAAAGTGTTCAAAATAGCCCGCCATAGGAAGTGCCGGTCGGTTGATATCCGGCAACGTAACCTTAATCCCCTTCAGATTGATTTCAGGAGTCAGATTTTCCAGCTTCATTTTTTCCGCAATCTTCAATAAACTGATGCTTGCCATAATCCATCCTCTCTTTTCCAGGACATGCAGACAGTAGTTCCTGACATCAGGAACTCTGTTTTTATGCCATACTTTGTTTTATTTTATCACAGATCATTATTCCCGGCAATCTTCCTCTTGGTGGTTATGAAAAAATTCATAGATTTCTTCCGCCACGGACATTGGCAAATCTGCCTGCATCGCAATCTGCTCTGCCGTCGCGTCCCGGATCTCATAAATCGATGGAAAGCTTTTCATCAGCGCCTTTCTCCGCGCAGGACCCACGCCCGGGATTTCATCCAGCACGCTCTTGACCTGATCCTTGCTGCGCAGTGACCTGTGGTATTCGATTGCAAACCGGTGCGCCTCGTCCTGCACTCTTGTAATCAGCTTGAAGGCTTCAGAATTGCGGTCGATCGGCAGCTCCACATTGTGAAAATAAAGTCCTCTCGTCCGATGGTTGTCATCCTTTACCATGCCGCAGACCGGAATGTTTAAATGCAGCTCGTCCAGCACCTGCTGCGCGATGTTGACCTGCCCGCGTCCGCCGTCCATCAGCAAAAGGTCCGGAAACCGTGCAAAGCTTCCGAACTCCCCGGACAGATTTTTTTCTTCCAGCTCTTTCGTCTCTTTTAAGCCGTGTTCAAAGCGTCTCGTCAGAACCTCGCGCATGCAGGCATAGTCGTCCGGTCCTGCTACCGTTTTGATTTTGAATTTTCGGTAATCGCTGCGCTTGGGCTTGCCCTTTTCATAAACGACCATCGAGCCGACATTTTCAAAGCCGCTGATGTTGGAAATATCGAACGCCTCCATCCGGTCGAGCATCGGTAAATCCAGCAGCTGTGCGATCTGCCGCACCGCACCGACCGTACGCGCCTCGTCGCGCGCAATTCGCTCCCGGTCTTTTTCCAGGACGAGCTTTGCATTTTTTTCCGCAAGCTCCACCAGCTTTTCCTTCTGTCCCTTCCGCGGCACGCGGATATATACCCTCGCGCCCCTGCGTGCGGTCAGCCATTCTTCTAATACCGGTATGTCATCTATTTCTTTCTGTAAAATCAACTCCCGCGGTACGAACGGTGTTCCGGCGTAAAACTGTTTCACAAAATCCAGCAGAATCTGCGCCTTATCCGAATCCTCCACATGCGTCATATAAAAATGCTCGCGCCCGATCAGCTTGCCGCTACGCACGAAAAACACCTGTACCACTGCGTCGCTTCCGTCCTTGTCCAGCGCGATGATGTCCTTGTCCTCCCCGTCGCTGTCCGTGATTTTCTGCTTCTGGGACACCTGCTTTACGCTGTTGAACAGATCGCGGTACCGGGCGGCTTCCTCGAATTCCAGGGCCTCCGCCGCTTCTTCCATTTTTTTCTGCAGATCGTTTAAAATCATATTATAATTGCCGTTTAAAAACTCCAGCGCCTTGTCCACATGTGCCCGGTACTCCTCGCGGCTCACATAATCCTGACACGGAGCCATACACTGCCCGATGTGATAATTTAAGCACGGGCGCTCCAACCCACAGTCCCGCGGCAGTACCCGGTTACAGGTACGCAGTTTGAACAGCTTATTTAACAGCTCGATCGTATCCTTGACCGCCGCCGCAGAGGTAAACGGCCCGAAATACTTCGATTTGTCCTTTTTCATCAGTCTGGAAAACTGCACGCGCGGATATGCCTCCCCGACTGTGACCTTAATATAGGGATAGGTTTTATCATCCTTGAGCAGTGTGTTGTATTTCGGATTGTGTTCCTTGATCAGATTGTTTTCCAGAACCAGGGCTTCCAGCTCCGAATCCGTTACAATATATTCAAACCGGGCTATCTGCGTTACCATCTTTTCAATCTGTGGTCCGCGGTTAATTTTCTCACGGAAATACGACTGTACTCTGCTGCGCAGGCGAATCGCCTTGCCGACATAAATGATATTGTCCTGTGCGTCGTGCATCAGGTACACGCCGGGCTTCTGCGGCAGTTTTTTCAGCTCTTCTTCTATTACAAACATGTCGCGTTCTCCCCTTCTAATACAGCAGGGACTATGTTTCCATAGTCCCTGACAAACGTTCTTTCACTCCGGTTCTGCCGCCATGCTTAACACTTCGTGTATAGCATTTACGATAAGCTTTCCTATTTCTTCTCGTCGTCCGGAAGGGAGGCTCCTGAAAAACGTCCTACCGGTCCTTTATTCTCCGGCTTCGGCGTCGGAGGAATCCAGGGCTTATCCTGTTCCTGGCTCTGTTCGGTGTCAGATGGATCCGCCGGCTGCTGTGTATCTTCCGGCTGCTGTGCATCTCCCGAGAAGAAGCTGTCTTCTCTTTCCTGCTGCTGGCGTGCGAACTCTTCCCATGGCTTCGGCGTGGAAGACTGCGGCTGCGCTGCGGTGTCTGTGCCCGATGCAGGTGCTGTGCCATAGCTGTTTCCTGCGTCGGACTGGCTCGGGTTCTCTGCGTCTGCAGTCTGCTCTGCCGCCTTCATCTGCGCGCCGGCAGTCTGCTCCGGTTCTTCCTGCGGTAGTCCCTTGGCCTGTCTGTAGATCCGCATAAATTCCTTGCCGGTGATCGTCTCTTTTTCAATCAGATGCGCCGCCAGCTGATCCATCACCTCACGGTTTGCGGACAGCAGCTCCAGTGCTTCCTGATAACATTCTTTCAGGATACGCATGACTTCCTGATCGATCTCAGCCGCCGTCGCATCGGAGCAGTTTAAAACCGTCCTGCCGTCCAGATACTGGCTTTCTACGGATTCCAGCCCAATCAAACCGAACTTTTTGCTCATACCGAAACGGGTTACCATAGAGCGTGCCAGACCGGTCGCCTGCTCGATATCGTTCGAAGCGCCTGTCGTTACCGTATCAAATACAATTTCTTCCGCCGCGCGGCCGCCCAGATAGCCGACCAGCATATCATGGATTTCCGCCTCTGTGTTTAAATACTTTTCTTCTTCCGGCACATGCATGACATAGCCGAGGGCGCCCATCGTGCGGGGCACGATCGTAATCTTCTGCACGGGCTCGGAATTTTTCTGCAATGCCGCAATCAGCGCATGACCTACTTCATGATAGGATACGATCTTACGCTCCTGCGCGCTCATGATCCGGTCTTTTTTCTCCTTGCCGACCAGTACCTGCTCGACCGCTTCAAACAGATCCTTCTGGCAGACATATTCCCTGCCCTCTTTGACTGCATTGATCGCAGCCTCGTTGATCATATTGGCAAGGTCAGAGCCGACCGCGCCGCTCGTCGCGAGCGCAATTGCATCGAAATCAACCGTTTCGTCCATCTTAACGTCTTTGGCGTGCACCTTGAGAATCTCTACGCGTCCCTTTAAGTCGGGCTTATCTACGATAATCCGGCGGTCAAATCGTCCCGGACGCAGCAGTGCCTTGTCCAGAATCTCCGGACGGTTGGTCGCCCCCAGAACCAGAATTCCCTTCGAAGTATCAAAACCATCCATCTCAGAAAGCAGCTGGTTCAGCGTCTGCTCACGCTCTTCATTTCCGCCGCCGTATTTGGAATCTCTGCTTCTGCCGATTGCATCAATCTCATCGATAAAGATGATACAGGGCGCATTTTTCGTCGCTTCTTTAAACAGGTCGCGCACGCGCGATGCACCGACACCGACGTACAGCTCGATAAAATCGGAACCGGTCAGCGAAAAGAACGGAACCTTCGCCTCTCCGGCTACTGCCTTTGCCAGAAGCGTCTTACCGGTACCGGGAGGGCCGACTAACAGCGCACCCTTGGGCAGCTTTGCGCCGATCTTCACATAGCGCTGCGGATTGTGCAGGAAATCGACAACCTCCTGCAGCGACTCCTTTGCTTCGTCCTCGCCTGCTACATCCTTAAACGTGATTCCGGTTTCTTTCTGTACATAAACCTTTGCGTTGCTCTTGCCGACGCCCATCGGGCCGCCTCCGCCCATCCGCCGAAATAGCAGACTTAAAAGCAGCCACATAACGACAATCGGAAGCACATAGGTCAGGATCATCGTCAAAATCAGTCCGGAGCTATCCGGAACATCCTTGCCGTAGCTTGCAACCTTATATTCTTTTAAGTACGCCGTCAATGCATCATCCGACTGTGCCTTACCGGTATAATAGGTTACCTCCGGCATCGCAGAAAACAGTGTCTTCTGGTTTGTCTGCTGCAGTTTGAGATAAATCGTATCGTCATCCCAGGTAACCTCTGCCGCCTTGCCGTCTTCTACCAGCTCCTGAAATTTTCCATAGGTGATTTCCTGATTGGTTGCATTATTGATCATCCGCATAAACAGGCTCATGGAAATCAACGTCACAATCGCCGCAATCGCCAACAGGATCAGGCTCGTCCGCCTCGGATTGTTCTGTTCCGATCCTCCGGAACCGTTCGGTCCCTGGGATCCGTTGCCGGAACCATTTCCATTTCCGCCGTTAAACGGGTTCATATTATTATCCATTCGATTTAACCTTTCTTTTCGTCCGCTTCATGCATGGAAGCCACGATAGTACCATAATTATAGACATTTCGATAGGATAAATCAATACGCAAAGTCCAAAATAGAATTCTGCTCTACGGCTCAAACGCGCTTTTTACCGATATGGATTTCCGGAACCGCCACATTTTCATAAACGATATCCTGATCCTCTCCGCACACCTCTGCAGGGTCTGCGTCATCATCTCCTTTTAAGTGAATCTCCGGAACTGCCAAATTTTCATTTTCCACTTTGTATTTTGCCGCTTTTTCTTTTCTTTTTTCCCAAAACATCATTTCTCCCCCTTGCTTTACAGGAAATTGATAAACAGCGTAATGACAAGGCTGTTGATAAAATCCGCAAACAGGCTGCCCACAATCGGGATCAGCAGATATGCCTTTACAGACGGCACATATTTTTCACACACTGCCTGCATATTTGCCATCGCATTCGGTGTAGCCCCCATACCGAAACCGCAGGTACCGGAACAAATAACCGCCGCATCATAGTCTTTTCCCATGACGCGGAACACTACAAAATAAGTGTACAGAAACATCAAAAGCACCTGTCCTGTCAGCAACAGGAGCATCGGCACAGCCAGCTCCGCCAGCTGCCACAGCTTCAGCGTAATCATCGCCAAACCAAGGAACATGGAAAGGCTGATACCACCAATGCCATTGATTTCCCCCATATAGATAGGAAATTTCCCAGTATATTCACTCAGGTTCCGCATCACGGCGGCTACGATCATCGCACCAATATAAATTGGAAACGTCATTCCTGTCATCGATAAAACCTGAGACAACACCGTTCCGATTCCCATCGCCAGAACCAGCTGAAAGAATGCAGCCGGATACTGTTTTACATGGCGTTCATGTTTTTTATCTTCTTCCAGCAGAAGGCTGTCATCCTCAGGAATCGCCGTTTTCAAAAGATCGCGCTTTTCAACCAGCCGTTCGCCGAGCGGTCCGCCCATCACGCTGCCTGCCACCAGACCAAACGTCGCTGCCGCCGTACAAACCGTCGTTGCCCCTGAAATCCCGAAGTCCTCCAGCACGGGACCAAACGCACCCGCCGTACCGTGTCCGCCCGTCATCGGAATCGAGCCGGTACACATGCCGACCAACGGATCGAGGTGCAAAAACTTCGCCAGGCCTACCGCAGTTCCGTTCTGCAGCACGATCAGACCGATTACCAGTCCCAGAAAGATAATCATGGATTTCCCGCCGCTTTTCAGAACCTTCAGATTTGCCTGAAAGCCTACCGAGGTAAAGAAAAACACCATGAATACTTCTTTTAAAATATCGTCAAATACAAACTCCGCAATTCCCGTCACATAGCAAATACATGTTGCCACTGCAAAAATAACGCCGCCGATTACCGGCGCAGGAATACAAAACCGCTCCAGCAGCCAGCACTTTTTTCTTTAAATATCTTCCAAGCATCAGAGCGAGCACTGCAACTGCCATTGTCTGATACATATCCAGTTCAATTCTCACTCTTTTCTCCTCTGCTCTCATAATACCGCTCTGCACCTTTGTGGAACGGAACCGAAATTCCGGCTACAGCAGCGTCTGCGTCCGTAATCAGCTCCACCGGCAGCGCAAAATCCAGCTCCTGCTGTTCCTCAAATAAAAGCGCCGTCAGTTCCTCCACCACCTCTGCAGAAACGCTATCGCTCGCCAACAAGACCGCTTTTACGCCAACCGTCGAAACATCCTCTTCCTGTCCCGGATAGGTTCCAGCTGCAATAATACAGCTGTCATAAACCGGATAGCTCTTTTTCAGACGTGCCGCAGCAGCGCTGTCAACATTCAGGAACCGGATTCCTGTCCGCTGCGCCAGATTCGTAATTGCAGCCGTCTGCACTCCTGCCGTACAGAAAAATGCGTCGATCGTGCCATTTTCCAGCTCCTTCGCAGCCTCTGTGTAATTCAGGGAAACTTCCTCCACCAGCTTTTCGTTCAGACCGTATGCCGCCAGAATCTGCAGCGCGTTCTGCTTCGTCCCGGACTCTTCCTCACCGATGCTGACCCTGTGTCCTTCCAGCTCTTCCACCGTCGAAATTTCAGAGTCTGCGCGCACCACAATCTGACACGCTTCTTCATAAACGCCCGTACAGCCCCGAATCCACGGATCGGCTCTGTTCCCTGAAACTGCCGGTTCCGTTCCAGGCATCCTCCAGCAAATCCGCCTGACACAGCGCGAGCTGAATATAATTCTGGGATAAAAGCCGGAGGTTTGCAGCCGATCCGGCGGTCGTACGCACCTCAATCTCCCTGTTGTTCGTCTCGGATTCCAGCTTTGCAAACGCATCAGAAAATGCCTGATACGTTCCTCCAAGTCCCGCAGCACCCATTTTCAGCCGACCGCTGTCCCTGCCGCAGCTAGACAGCAGCAGAAG
>ADJS01006801.1_pt1 | contig 14756 bp, 20 predicted proteins | sample 268128 | NCBI WGS metagenome assembly ADJS01 (sample SAMN00007486, study PRJNA43253) | human gut metagenome | isolation source: feces sample TS28 | reverse complement strand
TGAATTTGCAGTGCAAGAAGGAATTCTTAAGCCGGATGCTCCTTTTGTAATTATGAACTGTGCTCAGTACGTAAATAATATTGAATTATTGTCCAGTAATTTGTTCGGGTACGTCAAGGGAGCTTTTACTGGAGCTTATGCAACAACCAAGGGATTGTTGGAGGCAGCAGACGGTGGAATGTTATTTCTAGATGAGGTGCATCGATTAAACAGTGAAAGTCAAGAAAAGCTGTTTGTCTTTCTGGATCAAGGAATTTTTCGAAGAATGGGAGAAAGTGAAGGATGGCATAAAGCAAAAGTGCGGATGGTCATGGCTACCACAGAAAATTTGGAATCAAATTTTCTAGATACATTTTTAAGAAGAATACCTATTGTTGTACAGATACCTTCTTTGAGAGAGAGAGGAGAGCAAGAACGTTTGCAGTTTATTTACCATTTCTTTATAGAAGAAAGTAAGGTGTTGGATAAGAAGATGAAAGTGTCTGGTAATGTAATTGAAGCGTTGTTAAATCATCTTTATCAAGGAAATATTGGAGATTTAGAGAATAAAATAAAATTTATTTGTGCAACTGCATATGCAAAAGAGAAACGAAAAAATGAAATTGATATACATTTGGAGCATCTTCCGGAAGATGTGTTAAAGGGGATTGCAGAGAAAGCGGAAAATAAAATTGGAAATTATGATACGGTAGAAATTTATCCGAACGCCCCAATACAGGAAATATTATCTGGAGATAAGAACGGAAAAGATTATCATCAAGAACTGTTTGAAAAATTGATTGCTATTTTTGGAGAATTTCGCAGTCAGAATTATGCAAAGGAACAGTTTGAAAAACGATGCATGCACACAGTTAATGATGTATTGGATTGTTTGATTTATAATCAGAATTCTGAAAATGAAAATACTATGCGTAAATATATTGTAAACAGCGTGCAGGAAGCGTTTCGATATGTAGAGTACAGTTGTAATGTTCAGTTTGGAGGAAATAGTCTCCATGCGATTACGGCGTATTTTTTCTGTATGAATCAACACTTTCGGAAACAAAATATTTTCATTCCCAATGAATTGATGCAGTATATATTAGAAGAGTATCCGAAGGAAATTCATATTGCAAAGCGGATTCTTAATATGCTGTCTTCTAAAATGGATATTGTGTCAACACAAGAAGATTTAATTCCATTGACAATTTATATTCGAAGTCTTTTAAATGTTTCCCTTTCCAGGAAAAGACCAAGAGCAGTAATTTTAGCCCATGGATATGCGACAGCAAGCAGTGTTGCAGATGTTGCTAACCGAATATTGGATGAAAATATTTTTGAATCTGTGGATATGCCAATTGAGAAAAATGTATCCGACGTCGTGCAATGGATGAAAGAGTATGTAGAAAAAAATGATGTCAGCCATGGAATTATTTTAATGGTTGATATGGGTTCTTTAAGGGAAATTTATCGATCTTTTGAAGAAAATTTAAAATCACCGCTCGTTGTAATGAATAATATTTCAACACAAATGGCAATTATGGCAGGAGAATTGATTCAAAAGGAAGAGAAATTAGAAGATATTGTTCGGATTCTTGAAGAGGAGAATGAAACGGAGTATAAAATCATATATCCTCAAATACAAAAACAAAAAACTATTTTAACTTGTTGCATTACCGGCACAGGAACGGCGGAGCAGATTCGTCTGTTGATTGAAAACAGTATTCCAAAAGAAATGGATATTCAAGTGATTTCTTATGATTATGATCAACTACAAAATGTGGAAATTGTGAAAGGAATCTACCAGAAGTGTGAAGTCTTAGGAATTGTAGGTACAAAAAATCCCCAAATAGGACAGGAAAAGTTTATTCCATTGGAACAATTAGTTTCCGGAGCAGCAACGGAACAGATGATTAATATGTTGAAAAATGTTGCGGACGCAGTTTCTATGGAAAAATTGAATGATAATTTAATACGAAATTTTTCTATGAACCGTTTATTAGGATTTTTGACAATTTTAGACACGGAAAAAATTTTAATGCATATTGAAGAGGCAATGAAACAGTATGAGTTTTTGACAGGAAGGAAGCTAAAAAATAGTACAAAATTAATCTTTTTATTCATGTGGGCTGCTTGACAGAACGTTTGATTCGTAATTCGGCAATTGAAGATTATCCAGAGAAAGATAAGTTTCAAAAAATTCACAAAAAGGAAATTCGTCAGATACAGGCAGCGTTTAGTGTGATTGAAAAGACTTATAGTGTGAAAATTCCAATTTCTGAAATTGGTTATATTTATGATATTTTAGCGGGAATATGAGGTTTTTCGAGGAAAATTAAATATTTTGACAAAAGCATGACACTAAGTTGGCATGCTTTTTGTTTTATATAAAGACATCCGGATAAACAGTGATGAAATTTGAAAAGCCGAAAGGAGAATAACGATTATGATGATACCAATGGGAGAATTGTTAGCAAAAGCAAAAAAAGAAGGGTATGGAGTTGCAGCACCGAATGTATTTAATAGAGAAACTATTGAGGCATGTTTTTTAGCAGCGAAAAAATTAAGAGCACCGATTATTTTAGATGTTGCAGCAGTTCATGGAATTTATGAATGTGCTGATATTGCAAGATATTATGAAAAACAGTATCCAGAAGTACCATTTGCTCTAAACTTAGATCACGGTGGAGCTTATGAAGATATTGTAAAAGCAATTCATGCAGGATTTAGTTCTGTTATGATTGATCGTTCTACATGTGCTTATGAAAAGAATGTAGAAGAAGTAAAAGAAATTGTAAAAATCGCTCATGCAGTAGGAACTTCGGTAGAGGCAGAACTTGGACATGTAGGACAGGGTGCTGAATATGAAGAAACAAGAGATGCAGGACTTACCAAATTAGAAGAAGCATTAAAGTATGTGGAAGAAACCGGAGTTGATTGTCTGGCAGTTGCAGTTGGAACTTCTCATGGAGTATACAAAGGAGAACCACATTTGGAATTTGAACTTTTAGATCATTTATCTAAGGAAGTACCAGTCCCATTAGTATTGCACGGAGGTTCTGGAACAGGGGATGAAAATCTTGCAAAAGCAGTAAGAACAGGAATTCAGAAAGTAAATTTAAATACAGATGTCAGTGAGGCAGGAAAGCAGGCATTAAGAGAAGCCCTTGCTTCCACAGAAGTTCATGGTTCCGGAAAAGATGAATTTACACCGAAAAAGATGAATTTGCAGCAGACAATTGCAGCAGGTGTGGCAGGATTCCAAGCAGAGTTAGAACATTATATGAAATTATTCGGGTCTGAGAACAGATGGTAAAAACATTGGGAATTGAACAATTTGCCCCAATGAATCATATATATCGGTTTTATGAACTGAATGATTATATGAAATCAATCGCAGAGATTGGTTATCATTCTATGGATCTTTGGACCTGCGGTTCCCATTATTTCGTTGACAGTAATAATTATGAAGATACAAAATATATTAAAAAACTAATGAGTCAGTATGATATCCGTATAGTAAGCATTACTCCTAGACAATCTTGTCCGAATCCATTTCATATGGCAGTAAAAAAGACAGAGTTAAGAGAAAAAAGCAAAAACAGTATTTTCAGAATATGATTCTAGCAGCACATGAATTATCGTGTCCGAAACTTTTGATTACATCCGGCTGGCAGTCTTATTCTGAGACAAGACAGGAAGCATGGGATCGTAGTGTCTGGATGGTTGGCGAATTGTGCAGATTTGCTGAAAAATATGGGGTGTCTTTGACAATGGAAACATTATCCAGGCAAAGTACCACATTAGTAAATACTATCAGCGATTTAAAACAGATGATGAAGGAAGTGAATTCTAAAGCATTTACAATTACAGCAGATATTCATACAATTTACAATGCTAAGGAATCTATACAAGATTATTTTGATACATTTGGGAAAAAACTAAATCATTGTCATTTTATGGATTATAAAAATGGTATCCGTTCACATCTGGCATGGGGAGATGGAGAAGCTGACATAAAAGAAATATTGGATATTTTTGATCGCAATCGTTTTTCTGGGCATTTTTGTGTTGGAATATACAGATAGTAAATACTTTTTGGAGCCTTTTAAGGTTTATGAGAAAACATATCATATCATAAGGCAAAATTTATAATAGAAAGAGGTAGAAGGAAATGAGTGAAAGAAAGACAACAAGATTTGCAGTTTTGGAAGCAGAACGTGTCGTAAAAGTACATGAAAGAGAAATTCCGGCGTTAAAAGCCGATGAAGTATTGATTAAAAATGGTGCCTGTAATATTTGTACGACAGATTATGGGCAGTATACAGGAGCAAGAAAAAATCTGATGTTTCCTATGGCATGGGGACATGAATTTGCAGGAACTATAGTAGATATGGGTTCTGATGTAAAGGAATTTGAAGTTGGCGAAATGGTTGGAATCGGATATGATAATTGTGGTGAGTGTGAATTTTGTAAAAAGGGATTGACCAGTGAATGTGTTACCTTGGGGGCTGGAAGAAACAAGCTGTCTCCAGATGGATATCACGGAGGATTTGGTTGCTCTGAATACGTAATCAAACCTTATCGTTCTTTATTTAAATTAAATCAGAACATGGATCCGTCAGAAGCAGCATTTGTAGAGCCGGTTGGAACTGTATGTCAGGGAATTCGGAAACTTCGTGTACAGCAGGGAGAAAAAATAGTTGTTATTGGTGCAGGAACGATGGGTGTTTTGAATGCATTGGTAGCGAAAGCAGAAGGCTGTGAAGTCATGATTACAGAAATGATGGACAAAAAAATTGAAGTTGCTAAAGAACTTGGGTTAAATGTTGTTGATGTAAAAGAAAAAGATCCGGTAGAAGCAGTTAAAGAATGGACGGATGGACGAGGTGTAGATGCAGTTATTTTGGCAGTAGGAGTGACAGCAGCCAATGATCAGGCATTGGAAATGATTAAACGGCTGCATGGAAGAATTTTAATGTTTGCAGCGGGGTATCCTGCACCGGAGCTGCATGTTGATTCTAACTTAATTCATTATCGTAAAATGGAATTAATTGGAACTTTTTCTGCAGACAAATGTGATTTTGAAAGAGCTGCAGAGCTGATGAGAGAAAAGAAAATCGATTTATCAAAATTAGTAGAAGCAAAATATAAATTAGATGATGTGGAACAGGCATTTGAGGCAGCAATTGTACCTGGAGCATATCGCGTAAGTGTAGTATTTGATTAAAAAGGAGGAATTGTGGATGATTAAATTATTGCGAGTAGATTATCGGTTGGTACATGGACAGGTAGCTATTTCATGGTCACGTCATATTGGAGCAGATTGTATTTTAGTTGCCAATGATGAGGTTGCAAAAGATGAAATGCGCCAGTCAATGTTAAGACTTTCCAAGCCACAGGGAATGAAATTAGTAATTAAATCGATTGAAGATTCTGTAAAATCAATCAAATCAGGAGTGACAGATAAATATAAAATGTTTATTGTTGTAAATAATATTCAGGATGTGGAGAGGTTGGCAAAGGAAATACCAGAATTAAATTATGTGAATCTTGGTGTATTGCCTGCAAATGAAAATACAAAAGCATTAAGCAAAGCAATTAATGTAACATCAGAAGATGTAAAGACGCTGAAAAAACTGCTTGCAAAAAACATAGAAATTGACATTCAGCAAGTTCCGACAGAAGCTATTACACATGTAGATGAAAAACTATTAGAAAGCTAGGAGGAAAAAAGATGTTAATAAAAGCAATATTAGTGGGGCTTGTATTAGGTTTATGTAAAAGTGAATGGATTTACGGATTCCCTCAAGTTGGACGTCCGATTGTAGTCTCAACATTAACAGGACTGTTTTTGGGAGATCCGGTGCAAGGTGTGATTATGGGAAGTGTTTTGGAATTAATGTTTATCGGTTCATTTCCAATTGGAGCAGCAGTCAGCCCGGATTATACTTCTGCGGGAGCCATATGTACTGCTTTTGCAATTTTAACTGGAGGTGGAAAGGCAGTAGCAACTGCAATGGCATTGCCAATTGCATTGTTAGGTGGATTCATTTTCATTGGATGTAAATTGATGAATGCAGCTTTTGGACAGATTATGATGAAATATCTTGAAAAAGATGATTCTAAAGGTGCTTCTAGAATATATATAATGGGTTCTGTTTTCACCTGTTTTGTAGTGTATTTTGCTTATGCTTTTGTTTGCATTTTTGCAGGAAGTGCAGCAGTGGAAGCTGCAGTAAATGCAATTCCAAAAGTAATTATTAATGGTTTGGCAGCTTCTGCAAATCTTTTGCCGGCAGTAGGGTTTGCACTCTTACTCCAGATGGTAATTCAAAAAAGATGTCACCATATTTCTTTATCGGATTTATTTTAGCAGCATATTTAAGTATGCCGACGATTGCAGTAACTCTATTAGGAATTATGTTTGTATTAGTTATGGTAACATCACAGAATAATCAGCTAGCAGCTGTAGAAAATGAAGGAGGTGACGAAAATGAGTTCTAAGATTGAAAAGAAAGATTTAAAAACAATATATCGAAGATATTTAGCACTAAATAGTATGAATGACTATCCGGGACAGATGCATAATGGATATACATTCTCCTTACTTCCAGTTCTTGATAAGATTTATAAAGATAATAAAGAAGAACGTATCAAGGCCAAGAAGCGCCATATGGAATACTTTAATATTACTCCGAATATTGCAGGATTTGCCCTAGGTATTTCTACTGCGATGGAAGAGGAAAATGCAAAAATCCAGAGTTTGATGATACAACTATCAATACAGTAAAACGGCATTAATGGGACCGCTATCAGCAATTGGAGATACTCTATTTCCTGCAACATTAAGAATTCTGGCAACCTCACTTGTAATTACTATGGCAGCAGCTGGAAATGTATTTGCACCAATTTTATTCTTATTAATTTATAATATTCCAAACTATTTGGCAAGATGGTACAGCCTGAAATATGGTTACAGCATGGGAATGGAATTTATGGTAAAATCCCAGAAATCAGGTATTATGGATAAAGTATCTTATGCTTGTACAGTAGTTGGATTAATGGCAATCGGTGCTATGATATTTTATACTGTAAACATTAGTACACCAATTACTATTGGGAATGTAAAAAATGGCGGCATTGTATTGCAAACAACATTAGATACAGTCATGCCGGGAATGTTAAAAATTGCATTGGTTGGTATTGAATATTGGTTATTGAAAAAAGGTGTAAAAGTCGTACCGCTTTTGATTGGAACTATGGCTGTCGGTGTACTGTTATTCGCAATTGGAGCGATTGCTTAAGGGCAGGAGGCTAAAGATGAAAAAAGAATTACTTGTGATTGGTGCTGGAAATATTGGACGAGGTGTCATCGGTGGATTATTTTTTGAATCTGGTTACCATTTGTATATTTACGATATTATGGAAGAACGGATGAAACAGTTGAAAGAACAAGGCACTTATTTGATTGAACGGGTAGGTGCGAACAATAAACGAAGAGTTCTTGTCGACGATTTTGATGTTTTAGATTGTTCAGATACAGTAGATTTGATTGAACATATGAAAAAAGTAGATTTGATTGCCTGTTGCGTATACGAAGGTGCTTTTCAAAGTATTTGTCAAAATTTAAAGGAAGCTATTGAATATCGTGCAGAACAAGAGGCAGCTCCATTGAACATACTGCTTTGTGTTAATGCATTGGGGGCTCCGGATTACTTTGAGACAGAGTTAGCAAAATTATTGCAAAATAACCCGGCTGCTAGCCGTTATCTTAAAGAAAAAATAGGAATCTGTCAGGTTATGGTAGGAATGGCGGCAATGCCGTCTTCTGAAGAATTAATTGCAGAAGATGCATTTGCAGTTACAACTAAATTAGATGGACATATTGGAATTGATGAAGAACCTTTTAAAGGTGAGCTGCCACAGGTGAAACAAACTGGAGGGGTTCAAAAAGGGAAAGCTCAGATTTATCGAAAAGTCTATACTGGAAATATGAAGCATTGCATGTTGGCTTTTTTGGGAAAAGCAAAAGGCTATACTTACATTCGTGATACTTATGATGATGGATGGATTCAGGATTGTGTACTTGGAGCATTTTTTGAAGCGGATGCAGCTATTCAGGCGGAATATCAATTTGATGAAACTGACCATCAGGAGTGGATTGATTTTATTGTAGAAGCTCCTAAAAACCGAAATCTGAAAGATGCTTTTACGAGAGTAGCAGCAGATCCTAAGACAAAACTTTCCAGAGATAATCGATTTGTAGGACCAGCATTGTTATGTATGAAACATCATATTCTGCCATTTTATTTGGCAAAAGGGATTGCCTATGGATTTTTATACCGTGAATGAAAGCGATATTGCCAGTATAGAAATTACAAACTATGTAAAAGAACATGGGATTGAAAAAGCTATAGAAGTTTATTGTGGTCTGACAGAAAATGAATGGGAGTTAAAACAATTGATTATGGCACAATATAAGGAAGCAGAAAAAATTCGTTAAAAAGGAGAAAAATTATGAGATATAAACATTTTAAAAATGCAGATGCTGATATTTCTGCATTAACAGTTGGTACATGGGGGATTGCAGGAGCAAACTCTGCAGGAGTGACATGGGGAGATGTAGATACAGAAGAATCGATTGCTGCCATTCGCCAGATGATAGATAATGGAGTTAATATGGTAGATACAGCCCCAATCTATGGAGACGGTCATTCTGAAACAGTCGTTGGACAAGCATTAAAAGATGGATATCGTGAAAAAGTGTATCTTGCAACAAAGTTTGGTTCTTACATCAGTCATTACACAGGAAAATCTGTAAGAGATAACAAATATAACTCCGTAGAGCGTGAAATTGATGAATCTCTTGCAAGATTACAAACAGATTATATAGACTTTTATATTATGCATTGGCCAGATGAAAATACACCGATTGAAGAAACAATGGCAGTCTGTAATATGTTGAAAAAAAGGGGAAAATCCGTTACATTGGAATGTCTAATTCTTCCAAAGAATTAATTCAGGAAGCGCAAAAATATGCTAAAATTGATGTAATCCAGCCTCCGTTTTCTATCGTGAACCAGTCAGAAAGAGAACTAATGGAATGGGCTGAAACTCAAGGAATTGGGACAATGACTTATGGTTCTCTAGGTGGTGGAATTTTAACAGGAGCTATTCGCGAACTTCCAAAACCAGATCCAAAGGACATGCGTCAGGTATTCTATCCATTCTTTAAAGAACCGGTATTCTCTAATGTTATGGAATTATTAAAGACATTAGATAAAATTGCAGAAGCACACAATGTACCGGTGGCACAGGTATCCATCAACTGGAGTACCCAAAAGAGTTTTGTTGGTACAGCATTAACTGGAGTTAATACACCTGCACAGGCAGATGAAAATTGCAGTGCATTTGAATGGCAGTTGAATAATGAGGAAATTGCATTGATTGACAGTGAAATTGACAGATTAAATATTGGATAAGGTTTTTCTTGTGTTCATATAAGTCTTTTTATGGGGCTGTCACTTTAGTGAGACAGCCCCTATATTCATATCCATTTCTATGAACAACGTCGAAACGTCTTATCTGTAATAATTCTTGCAAAGATCAATCCAAGCGGCAAAGCCATAATAATAAGTAAAGCTTCTGTAAACCAAAAAGCACCGGTATTAATCGAAGTAATACCAATATTATAAATTGCCCGATACAAATACAATCCAGGAACCATAATAACGATGGAAGGCACAGTCAAAGAAATTCGAGGATAACCAATCGAAGTCTTGATCATAGATGCCAGAAGACCAGCAAGCAAAGCACCAAGGAATGCAGCTGCAGCTGGTGGAAATGAGGCGAGATCAACAAGTTCCAGACGAGTTGTATTTGCAATCGCTCCGATTAAACCTGCGGTAGCGGCAAGTCGTAAAGGGCTGTTAAACATTACAGAGAATCCTAACACTCCGAAGAAGCTTGCGATCAATCGGAAGATCAGGTACTGGAATTTGCTAAGGTCAAGAGGAAGGAAATCCATTGGTTTCAAATGAAGCACCAAAGCAAGCATCCATGCTGCCAAAGTTGCAACAGAGATAATAATGATCGCATATGTTAAACGTTCCAGTCCAGATCTCATATCTAGTTTCGCAAGGTCAATTCCACTTGTGATAAATGGAAATCCTGGAATGATAAATAACATGGAACAAATATAACCAGCCTGATGGTGGATCGAAACATGAAATCCAGATTTCAATGCCGTAAATGCAATTGTGTATACAATGCATGCCAGAGCAACACTTGCAGCGGTACATAAAAATAAAGTCAAATGATGCTGATTCATCTTCGCTCGAAGATAATTTCCGGCACCGGCACCCAGAAATGCACAAAACATTTCAACAGGGCCGCCGCCCAATAAAAAAGTAAATGCACAGCAGGCAACTGCGGCAGCCAGACCAAGAAATGGTGGAGAATAAAAACCATGAATTTCATGAATCCGATCAAGAAGAGTATGAAGCTCATCTCCAGACATCTTCTTACAGTTTCCTGCAAATTTATTTACGAACTCTTCCATGCGGTAAAGTTTTGATGTATTGACACCTGTATTAAACAGACATAACGATTCTGTATAACAGTTACCACCATCAATGCAGGTATATTCAATTGACAATAAACCAATATCGGCAGTACATGTAATTCCAAGTTCTCTGGCCAGTGTGTTCATAGAACTTCGTACTCTCCATGCTCCAGTTCCGCAAGATAGAAGCATAATTCCAGTACGACCGATGATCGAGGCTTTCTCACTTAACGAAGCTTCCGTGATCGGACGACCAATACTTTTTCTTGTATAATCATGCCAAGGAATCCGCATATGATTATGAAATTCTTCCTCCATATATATCACCCCTCCGAATCCATAAGTATTTCTAATAATTTTTTCCCAGCAATTCCAATTGGTCGGGTAGAATCGGTAAGGAGACAAATGTCTCGTGGATTAGCATGTTCCTTTACAGGAATTTCTATAATTTCACCACGATCAAGATAGTCCTTAGCAAGAGCTTCCGGACAGAAACCAATTCCAAGATCATGCTGCACCAGAGATAAGATCTGGTTCGTTGTAGCAGTTTCCATATCCGGAGAAAAAACTAACTGATTCTGATAGAAATATTTCTCATAAAATTTCTGGTTGCTGTTCCTTCATTTAATGAAATAAAAGGAAAATCCTGCAGATCACGTAGTCTTTTCGGTGAAAAACCAATATCCCTATAAGAAGGTCCGCCAATTAAAATGTCACGGAAAGAGCAAAGTCGTTGCGATTGTAGTGGATGTTCGCAATACAATGGTGTTGTCACAATACTAAAATCAACGAATCCTTTTCTCAAAGCTTTGATTGCCTGTGGTGTGGAATGGTTGGAAATTTTTAATTTAATATGTGGATAAAGTTTTGAAACTTCTCTAATTTTGGCAGCAAAAATAAATGAAGTGCCGTTTCCTTACTCCGATCGTAACAGTTCCAGATTTCAGATTTTTTGTTCGATTTAGTTCATCATTTCCAGAAGAAATCTGCTGGATCGCAATCGCTACATGAGCATAAAGTTGTTCCCCTTCTGGCGTCAGCTTGATTCCTCTGTGTGACCGGATAAATAAAGTGCAGCCAAGTTCACTTTCCATAATATTCATGCAGCGAGTGATATTTGGCTGATTATTATGTAAGAATTTCGCAGCTTTAGAGAAACTCTTATATTTTGCAACATAATAAAAGATACGATAATAGTCAAAAGGCATGATTGACCTCCTAGTTATATAAAATTTGTATGTTAATGATATGATATATATATTTTACATATCGTTCTTCCTAAAGTATAATACAGTTGATGAAAAAGTCAAGAAAGGGATGATCAGCGTGGAAACAATTTTTCCAAGAGAAGAAAATGCAGAGCATATATTTAAAAAAATTCTGGAAAATAATGATGCCTGTGAACGATTGAGAGAGTTATTTTATGAAGAGTTTGCCAACAGTGGAGATCGTGATCTTTCGGAAAAACAGTTTGTGAAAGCACTATTTGATGCATATCAAAATAGGGATCTTTCCGCTTTCTTGATGGAAATCTGTGGAAACAGTATGTTTGATCTGTTAAGAAATGCGTTTTTGATTCCTATGAGATTCAATGATAAAGGTGTAACAAATCCTGTAAGATTAACAGATGCAGAGGGCGAGCTGATCAAACAAACATCCGTAAACAAACAGATTTCACAAAAACAATACAAAATGTTTCAGCAGATTTTAGATCAGGCGGACGATATACCGGATTATGAAATCTGTCTTGCTTATGGATTTCGTGAAAAACACGATTATCGGAACAAAAACGAAATTAACACAATGAAGATTGGGGAACATATTGGAATCCTGCTATTATTTAAACTACCTAAAGAAGTAAAAGAAATGATAGAGGATAACGAAGTTTACAGCATTGTTTGGGATTTTATGATGAGACTGGAAGAACAATTGCCAAGAGCGTTCATGTATTATGGTGTAATGGATGAAAACAAATTTGAACAACAAAGCAGCGAGATTGGCATTCTTTCTTCCCTTCCGTCACTTTGAACACCAACTAGAGAAAAACATCGAACAGGCCAATGGTATTGGTCTGGGATGTAGAGAACGGATCCTGACAATGATCAAATAAAAAGGAACTATTTTATTTATAGTTACCAATAGTAGTCATAAAAGACATCGCATGAAATACAAATATTCGTGCGATGTCTTTTGTGTTTTCTATCAATTTATGATGAGAGTGTCAAAAGTATAAATGAAATAAGGATTGACATTTTATAAAAAGTAGCATACAATATTATTGTATTAAGGAAGTAATACAATAATACAATAAGAAGGAAGGAGAACTATGGGGTGGAAGATAGATGATGGAAGACCAATCTGGACACAACTGAAGGAACAGATGATCAAGAGGATCGTGTCAGGAACCTATCCAAGCGGAGAGAAACTACCAAGTGTCAGGGATCTTGCAGGAGAAGCAGGGGTGAATCCGAATACGATGCAGAGAGCGTTATCAGCACTTGATCAGGATGGATTAACGATCACCAACCGAACAAGCGGGCGTTGTGTCACAGAAGATGTGACGAAGATAGAAGAATGTCGGAAAGATATAGCACACAAGATTGTAAAACAATATATCAGGGATTTAGAGGAACTTGGATACAATAAGGAAGATGCAGTTGCATTGATCGGAAAGGAAGAGGAAGAATGAAGGATTTGAATTTAATAGAATTAACTGATTTAGAGAAACGGTATGGAAAGAAGGAAGCTTTAACGGGAATCAACTTAACAATAGGGAGAGGAAAGATCATCGGGCTTTTAGGACCCAATGGTTCTGGAAAGACAACATTGATCAAGTTATTAAACGGTCTGTTGCAGCCAACATCAGGTGAGATTAAAGTCAATGGTAAAGCACCTGGTGTTGACAGCAAGAAGATCATCAGCTATCTGCCAGATAAGATGTATTTTGCAGATTGGATGAAGATTGCAGATTTGATGGATTTTTTTGAAGATTTTTACGAAGACTTTGATCGTAAAAAAGCAGAGGGCATGTGTGAGACATTAAAGATCAACACCGAAGCGAAGATCAAAAGCTTATCCAAAGGAAATAAAGAGAAAGTCCAGTTAGTTTTGGTAATGTGCCGAAAAGCACAACTCTATCTGCTAGACGAACCGATCGCAGGAGTCGATCCCGCAGCAAGGGATTTTATCTTAGATACGATCTTAAACAATTATAATGAGGAAGGAACCGTGATCATTTCAACACATCTGATCGCAGATATCGAGAAGATCATGGATGAGGTTATTTTTATCAAAGAAGGAAATATTGTAACATACAAGTCAGCTGATGACTTAAGAGAAGAAAGCGGCAAATCCATCGATGCCCTGTTCCGTGAGATATTTCATACAGATGTATACAGAGGAGGGGACGAAGTATGCTAGGAAAATTAATTAAGTATGATCTGAAAGCATTAGCGAAGATTTTAGCACCATTATGGGGTGTACTCTTAGTGATGGGACTGATCTTTGGAATCAGTATTCGGTCGAATCTTGACGGAATTGGAAATACGATGATCGTATTTAGTCTTGTGGTCATTGTTGCAGTGATCGTTGCGATCTTTGTAATGAATGTGATCATTGTGATTCAGCGCTTCTGGAATGGGTTATTGCAGGAAGAAGGATATTTAATGTTCACGCTTCCAGTTACTACAAGAAGCCTGATTTTATCTAAAGTGATCAGTGCATTGATCATCAGCTGTGGGACAGCACTCGTAATCTCTTTATTGGGAGTAGAGATCATTGCGATAAGCCCGGTAAAACTTATGGACACCGTAACATATTTTGGAAATTGGGTCATCAAAGTACATGCAGGACCATGGATTGGATATGGAGCGGTGATCGCAGTGGTAGGTTTGCTAAGTGGAATCTACCATATATATGCAGCAATGGTGATCGGACAGTTGAGTAATGGCAATCGATTCTTGTTTGCATTTGTGGCATATGCAGTGTTATCGATCATTGTATCACTGATCGGAATTCCAAGTATGACAAACTTAGATAATATGGGATCAAGTCTGCAGAACACATTTGGATTTGATAGTGATCTGTGGATCTATCTTGTAGAGAATATTGTGATCATTATCATTTATCATATTGTTACAGAAGTGATATTAACAAAGAAATTGAATTTGGAGTAGGAAAAATAGAAGGGATAAGGAGAGGAGGAAAAATT
>ADJS01008757.1_pt1 | contig 14826 bp, 10 predicted proteins | sample 268128 | NCBI WGS metagenome assembly ADJS01 (sample SAMN00007486, study PRJNA43253) | human gut metagenome | isolation source: feces sample TS28 | reverse complement strand
TTAAATATTTTGATACACATGCACATGGAGATATCATGTCCGTGTATACGAACGATATTGATACGTTGCGCCAGATGATTTCCCAGAGTATTCCACAGATTTTTAATAGTGGAATTATGGTTGTCAGTATTATCGTATGTATGCTTGTGTTAAGTGTTCCGCTTACTGTTGTCAGTCTGGCTATGGTCGGCATTATGGTTTATCTTTCTAAACGTATTGCAACTTTGAGTGGAAAATACTTCGTCCAGCAACAAAAAGACCTTGGTGCGGCTAATGGTTATATCGAGGAAATGATGCAGGGACAAAAAGTTGTCAAAGTATTCTGCCATGAAGAAAAAAGTATTGAAGAATTTAAAGAATTAAATGATAAACTGTTTCACAGTGCGGATAATGCAAATAAATTTGCCAATATTGCCATGCCAGTAAATGCACAGGTTGGAAATATCAGTTATGTTATCGTTGCGATTGTTGGTGGTATTCTTGCTATCAATGGAATTGGCAGTTTTACTCTTGGTGGATTAGCAAGCTTTTTGACATTTAATAAGAGTTTAAATATGCCAATCGGTCAGGTCAGCCAACAGGTAAACTTTGTTGCAATGGCACTTGCCGGAGCACAGCGAATCTTTGAGCTTCTTGACGAAGAACCAGAAGTAGATGAAGGCTATGTAACTCTTGTCAATGCAACAGAAGATGCAGATGGAACGATTCACGAAACAGACAAACATACTGGAACCTGGGCATGGAAACATTTTCATAAAGAAGATGGAACAACAACGTATGCCAAGCTTCTTGGTGATGTAGAATTCCTCGGTGTAGACTTTGGATACGATGAGAAGAAGATTGTACTTCACGATATCAAAATGTTTGCCACACCAGGACAAAAGATTGCATTCGTTGGTTCTACCGGAGCTGGAAAGACAACTATCACTAACCTTATCAACCGTTTCTATGATATACAGGATGGAAAAATCCGTTACGACGGCATTAACATCAATAAGATAAAGAAAGCCGATTTAAGACATTCCCTCGGAATGGTGTTACAGGATACGCATTTATTTACAGCAAGCGTCAAAGACAATATCCGCTATGGTAAATTAGATGCGACCGATGAAGAGGTTATCGAAGCAGCAAAACTTGCCAACGCAGACAGCTTTATCGAACGGCTTCCACAGGGATATGACACTGTTCTTACTGGAGATGGTGCCAACTTAAGTCAGGGTCAGAGACAGCTCCTATCTATCGCAAGAGCAGCCATCGCAGACCCACCAGTATTAATCCTTGATGAAGCAACCAGTTCCATTGATACCCGTACTGAGAAAATCGTACAGGAAGGTATGGATCGACTGATGCATGGAAGAACTACCTTCGTTATCGCACATCGCCTTTCTACTATCAAAAACAGTGATTGTATTATGGTATTAGAACAGGGGCGAATCATTGAGAGAGGCTCCCATGATGATTTGATTGAAGAACAGGGAAGATACTACCAGCTTTATACAGGAAATAAGGCTTAGCTTATTTAGCATCTATTTCTTTATCACATCATAAAGCACCTTTATCGCGTCCTCCACCCCCGTTGTATTGAGATAGGAATAGTTTATGATGAAGGTATGTGCCGCAAAATCATCTGGGCTGTCGTGATAGTAGGCGGAGAGGCTGTTTAGTTTGACACCTTTTTGTAAAGCTCTCTGCATGAGTTCTTCATCGGACAGTTCCGTATTGACCTTGAGCAGAAAATGTAGTCCAGAGTCTTCTTCCATGATAGTGACATAGGAAGCGAGCGGGCTGTTTTTTATGGCATCAAGAAGGCTGTCTCTTTGTTTATGATAGAAGTTTCGCATTCGGTTAATATGTTTTTCGAAACAGCCTTCGTTAATAAAGCGCATTAGAGCGTACTGTTCAAAGTTTGAGACGGTACAGGAATAGAAACTTAACCGTTCCAGAAAGCGGTTGGCAAGTTTCGGTGGGAGTACCATGTAGCTGATTCGCATTGTTGAAGATAGACTCTTAGTAAAGGTATTAATATAGATGACTTTCTGTGTGATATCCATACTCTGTAAGGACGGGATTGGCTTTCCAGTCAGGCGGAATTCACTGTCATAGTCATCTTCAATAATGTAGCGGTCGGCAGAGGCGGCGGCCCAGCCAAGCAGCTCGTAGCGGCGGCTTATCGGGGTAACGATTCCAGTAGGAAAGTGGTGGGATGGAGAAATATGTACCACATCGGCTTCACTTTTTTCTAATTCATCGACAAGGATACCGTTATTATCCATTGGAATATAGTGATATGCCACATTGTAGCTGTTGTAGATTGCGGCAATTTTTTCGTAGCCTGGATTTTCAATGGCATATTTTTTGTCAAATCCCAGAAGCTGGATTAAAAGTCCGTATAAGTATTCAGTTCCGGCTCCAATAAAAATCTGCTCCGGCTGTACATGCATTCCACGAAATTGTTCCAGATGGGTGGCGATTGCCTGACGAAGTCCCATAATTCCTCCGCAGGGTGGTTTCGTCATCAGTTCTGGGCTGTTTGTATTAAAAGTCTCACGCATCAATTTTGCCCAGATAGAAAATGGAAAGTTTTCCGGACGTGTCTGGTTGCTGGAAAAGTCAGCAAGAAAGTCAGACTGCCCAGAGGAAAGTTTCACATTTTCTGTTGTCAGTTTGACTGGTTTTATCACATTATTTTTAAAATCAGAGACATAAAATCCCTTCTTTGGAATGGAGTAAATATATCCTTCCGATAAAAGCTGAGCATAGGCATTTTCAATCGTGATCGTACTTACGCCGAGATTTTTTGCAAAACTTCTTTTGGAAGGGAGCTTTTCCCCGGAAACTAACTTGCCATCAACAATATCCTGACGGATACATTGATAAAGATGCATGTATAGAGATTCATTTTTTAAGTTTGTAAAAGAATAGGTTAGCATTCGAATTCTCCTTAATGTATGTAATGTGCTCTCGGTGTTTTTCTTACAATTACTTTTGTGACCGATTTTCCATCAGCTGCACCTGAAATTTATCAACATGCGTACCGCGTATGCCTCAAAAATTTTGACACAACTGACAAAAAAATCTCATAAAATCAAAATTAAAAAGATTTCAAGAGTACATATGTATTATTGTATACATCTGACCATACTGGCTGTATGCGAATTGGCTATTTAAATATGGCTAAAGTGTACTATAATATTATACTTGTTTCTAATATTTTTACAAGGAGGATATTTTAGTATGGAAGAAAATAAAACATCGGTCCTCAGTAATGGACTGATCTGGTTTGGTGCAGGAGTTTCAATGTCAGAAATCCTGACAGGAACATATTTTGCACCACTTGGAATGAAAACTGGCCTTCTGGCTATTTTAATTGGTCACGTTATTGGATGTATTCTGTTATTTTTAGCAGGATATCTTGGAGCAAAGACAAACAATAATGCTATGGAGACCGTTGCAGTCAGCTTTGGACGAAAGGGAAACCTGCCATTTTCTATTTTAAATATTTTACAGCTTGCAGGCTGGCTTGCGATTTTAAATTATGACGGAGCTTTGGCAGCGAATGGTATTTTTTCTGCAGGAGCAGGTGTGTGGTGTGCCATCATCGGTGTGTTACTGCTTGTGTGGGTTCTGGTCGGTTTAAAACGTCTTGAAAAAATCAATATGGTTGCGATGACGGCATTATTTTTAATGACAGTCGCTTTATGTTTTGTTATCGTGACAAAGGGCAACGCAGGGGCATTTTTAAACGGCGGTAGTGTGAGTGGTGAAACACTTTCTTTTGGTGCAGCGATTGAACTTGCCGCATCCATGCCATTGTCCTGGATTCCGGTAATCAGTGATTACACTTCAAACAGCACAAAGCCAGTAAAGGCGACGACAGTAAGCACAATTGTTTACGGACTCGTAAGCTGCTGGATGTATATTATCGGAATGTCTGCTGCAATCGGTATGGGAACTTCTGATATCGCACAGATTTCTCTTCGTGCAGGTCTTGGTGTAGTCGGACTTCTTATTATTGTTTTTTCTACCGTTACCACTAACTTTTTGGCAGCACATTCTGCAGGTGTTTCTGGTGAAGTTGTCGGGGAGAGTTTTTCTAAAAAAATCAATGGAAAATACATTTCTGTCGTTGTAGTTATCGTTGGTACGATTGCGGCAATTCTTTATCCAATGGACAATATCGAAGAATTTCTTTATCTGATTAACTCCGTGTTTGCGCCGATGATTGCAGTTATGATTGCTGATTTCTTCTTTAATAAAAAGAGAAGAGCTGTGAAAGAATGGGATTGGGCAAACCTGGCTGTATGGCTTATTGGACTTATTTTATACCGTGCATTGATGCATGTAGATATCATAATCGGTTACACACTGCCGGATATTGTAATTACTGCTGTGTTGTGCATGGTTGTACATCGGATTTTACCACAGAATCACCTTGACAAAGCCATTTAAATGTATGACAATATATCCTAAAAGAAGTACCGCTTTTGTGTAAAATGGTATTTCTTTTAGGATTTTTTATAGCAAGAAAGGCGATAAAATTATGTATAACGGAAAAATGGAAACCATTTATGAATCAGAATATATGAACCTGTATGATTTACAGTACAGAGAGGGTGGCCATTACTACTGTGCCAGCCGAAGAAACAAGGATAGAATGGTTGCACTGACACCAGATGAAGAGTGTGGAACCATGCAGCCAGATGCAGTAAGCTGTTTCGTTGTTCTTAATATTAAGGGGCAGCCAAAGAAGCTTCTCTTAAACTGGGAGTATCGTTATCCGGTCGGACAGTATATGTTAAGTGTTCCGGCAGGACTCATTGATAAAGGAGACTGGAATAATCCGAATGCTCTTGTAGATACTGCCATTCGTGAGTTGAAAGAGGAGACAGGAATCGAAGTGGAGGAATCCGATGAGATCAAAGTTGTTTCTCCATGCGTATTCAGTACACCGGGCATGACAGACGAAGGGAACGCTTTAGTATACATTTCCATCAACCGTGATGAGATGCCAAAGATGAACCATGATGGGGCAGAAGGTTCAGAAGTGTTTGAGGGATTCCGTCTGGTAAGTAAAGAAGATGCCGAAGAATATCTTTGTAAAGGAAGAGACGAACATGGAATGTATTATCCATTATTTACATGGGCTGCATTGATGTTCTTTATGGGAGTATAACTATATATGATGTATGGCAACTAAAAAGCAGGGGGAAGTTATATGAGAAGGATATTGTTAATTGGAAGAAGTGAAAGTGGGAAGACAACACTAAAGCAGGTTTTACGTGGGGAGAATATTACCTATAAAAAGACACAATATGTCAGCCAGTATGACTGTGTCATTGATATGCCGGGCGAATATGCGGAGAATCTGGATTTGGCGCATACGATTGATCTGTATGCTGCAGAATCCGATGTGGTAGGAATTGTGTTAAGTGCGACAGAACCCTATTCTTTATATCCTCCAAACATAACACCGCTTGGAAACCGCGACGAAGTGGGAATTGTAACCAAGATTGACCACTGGGCAGCGAATCCACAGCAGGCAGCCGAATGGCTAAAACTCACTGGGTGTAAAAAAATATTTTTTACAAGTGCCTATACTGGAGAGGGAATCGAAGAAATCTTTGAATTCCTGCGGGAAGAACATGACATTTGTCCAGTAGAAAAAGTTATGGATGCCCTTCATAAAGAAAGCTTTGGAAAGCAGGCAGAACTTCCTCACTATCACCTTCAGTAAATATATTCAAATATACTCCGAAATGAAACAAGAAGCCTTGACTTTTGTAAGTTACACGCTCTAAGAGTAGTGTACTCTTGGAGTATGTTTCAAGCACGCAATGAAGAATTTTCACACACGTTTTAAAATGTCTGCTTTTGCATTGGATTTTGAGAATGTACAGAATTTCGAGAGTAGATAAATATTTAGAAGGAGAATGACTTAATGATACTTCAGATTTTACTTTTATGTGTCGGATTTGTCCTTTTAGTAAAAGGAGCAGATTTTTTTGTAGATGGTGCAGCAGGAATTGCAGGGAAGTTGGGAATCCCGCAATTGATTGTCGGCCTTACTATTGTAGCAATGGGAACAAGCCTTCCGGAAGCGGCGGTCAGCATTACTTCCGCATTAAAGGGAAGTGCCGGAATCACTATCGGTAATGTAGTAGGCAGTAATATTATGAATGTGCTTGTTATTCTAGGAATCACAGCCGTTATAACAAATGTTGCGATTCAAAAATCTACTTTGTATTGTGAGATTCCATTTATGATAGGAATTACAGCTTTAATGATTGTTTTTGGAATAACTAGACGGGCAGTCAGCTTTCCAGAAGGCGTTATATTTTGGATATTGTTTATCGCTTTCCTGGCCTATCTTTTTGTGATGTCGAAAAAGAATAAAGCGGCTGAAGAAGAAGATGAATGCCAGATGTCCTATTTAAAATGCATTATTTTCATTATCGCTGGAGGTATTATGGTAGTCTGGGGCAGTGACCTTGTTGTAGATGCCGCATCAGAGATTGCAAGAGCTTTTGGCATGAGTGAGCGTTTCATCGGTCTTACTATTGTAGCCTTTGGAACATCACTTCCAGAACTGGTTACTTCGGTTACTGCTGCTAAAAGCGGTAATGCCGGGATTGCCATTGGAAATATCGTTGGAAGCAATATCTTTAACATTCTTTTCGTAATAGGAACAACTGCATTGATTTGCAATGTACCATTTGAAAGCAAGTTCCTGATTGACTCTGCGGTGGCAGTAGCGGCAGGTGTTATCCTATGGCTTGGAACGATACGCCATAAAGAACTTCGCAGACCATGCGGGGTTGTAATGCTTGTGGCGTATGTGGGATATTTTGCATATCTTTGCATGAATTAAACTTCTTAATTTTACACATTAGATTTTATAAGTTAGCGAGCTATCTCCAGCCAAAAACAGCTCTCAAAGAGGAAAGCCCCTATATTTGTGGCCGTTAAGCGAACATTCAATTCTCGCTTTAAGGGCGCAAATATAGGGGCTTTCCTCTTTGGGGCATCTGCTCGTTTAGGAGCATCCTCCTGCTTGCGGTAGATCAGTGTTTCACACAATATCCCGCCGCATTACAACCCGTATCCCAATACCGGCTACTACTACTAAACGTACTGATCTTCACTTTCCCCGCAGTCTGTGAAGCATGAAGAACCTTTCCATTTCCAAGATAAATCCCAACATGATTAGAGCCGTTCTGATGGAACACCAGGTCTCCAACTGTTGCCTGTCTGACAGAAGAAATCGAATACAGATAAGAATGCATCAATTCTAACTGTTCATAGGTTGTGTTTCCGATATATTTGCCGGAAGCACTCTTATAAGCGTCACGCATCAGACTAGAGCAATCAGCATATCCTTTCTGGTTTCTTCGAGACTGGCTGTATTTATCGCCAACTCTTCTTTTTGCGTAGGAGACTGCTTTTGTTCGGTAACTGCTAGAAGAAGCAGTAGTAGTTTTCTTGGCTGTAGTCTTTGATGATGAAGCACTTTTCCTAACATAAATTCCGTATACATAGCCTTTTTTGCCCTTGGAAGTTTGTACTTTTTTCCAGGAGCCATTTGTAGAACAAACCGTCACAGCCTGACCTGCAGATAAACTACCCTTTACACGGCTAGAAAAAGAAGGCTTTGCGCGCAGATTCACACTACTTGCTGTAATGACTGCACGGTAAGAAGTACTTTTAGAGACTGTGGCAGTAGAGGTATTTTTACTTCCAGACAGATAAGATTTGTAAATATAACCTTTTATGCCATTTACCCTGACGGCAATCCAGTTTCCACTTCTACCAGTTTTCGTTACAGATGTTCCGGCAGAAACAGATGTAAGTACTTTCGAAGAACTATTTGGTTTTGCGCGCACATTTACACCGTCTGTCGTATATAGACGTTGTGCGTGAACAAAAGTTACAGGGAGCATACAAAAAAAGTAGAAGAGAAAAAAGTATTGCCGTATGATTCTTTTGTATAAATTTCGGCAGATGCACAACTTTTTTCGAGTGTTTGTTTGTGTTCATAGATGACACATCTCCTCATATGTAATTTGTAATAAATTGTAACACATTTTTAGGAAAAATTTAAGAAAAAATTTGTTGAAAAGGGCAAGAAATTTGTTCTTTTATTAAAATGTTTGTGGGATGTCGGATAACTATTGAAATTGTGTAATGCTCTATGCTACCATGGATGAGAAAAAGAAAGGAAGGTAATGATGAAAAAGAAATACATAGCATGGATATTGATAGTATCAATATTATTTTTGGGACGGGGAGCAGATGCGATGGCAAAAACAAGTTTAAGTAAACCTCTTGGTGTGCTGGCAAATGGAGTAGATGGTCAAGTGGTACTTTCCTGGGAATCAGTGCAGAGAGCGGATGGTTATGAAGTGTTTGAAAAAGCGGAAGAAGAAAATGTTTTCCTGAAGTTAAGGGCGACAAAGCAATGTAAGCTTGTCTTTAAAAATAAGAAAAGAGGGAGTGTATACCAATATAAAGTAAGGGCATATAAAATATACAAGAAGAATGGCGAAGAGAAGCGTATATATAGTTCTTTTGGGGCGGTTGCCAGAACAACGGTAGCAAAAAACTCAACTTCTACGATTAAAAATTTTCTGACAACGGCACTTGCTCCTGTAGGTTCTACCATGTATATCTGGGGCGGTGGCTGGAATAAGGCAGATACCGGGGCAGGTACAGACGGTCTGCGAATTGGACTGAATGCGAGCTGGAGGAAGTTTTGTGCAAAGCAGAAAGCAAGCTATAATTATAGAAAGCACAGGTTTGCATTTGGAAATGGACTGGATTGTTCTGGATTTGTTGGATGGAGTGTATACAACATAAATAAAACAAAAAATGGAAAACAGGGTCAGGGTTATGTTACAAAGGCATCGAAAGCAGCATCTACTTATGCAAAGTACGGCTGGGGAACCTATAAAAAGACGATAGCGGTAAAGGACTGGAAACCGGGGGATATTATGAGTTCACCTACGCATATCTATATTGTTGTGGGAAGCTGTGCAGATGGCAGTGTTGTTTTAGTGCATTCGAGTCCGGCAGGAGTACGCCTGTCTGGAACCCCAGATAAAAAGGGACGAACAAACAGCGAGGCAGTAAAGCTTGCCAAAAAGTATATGAAGAAATATTATCCATCCTGGTATAAGAGATATCCATCCTGCAAAAAAGATAAGAGTTATCTGACGGATTATGCACAGTTCCGCTGGAGAGCAGGAAAGGGAAAGATGATAAGCGACCCAGATGGTTACCAGAAGAAAAATGCAAGACAGGTGCTTAAGGATTTGTACAGTGATAAGTAAATGTTGTTGTATGAAGTAAAATATAAGTATTTTATCACAGAAGAAGTATGTCATGCATTGCATGACGCGCATCTCACAGCAAGAATGCTGGGACATTCTTGAATCTTAAATAATGTATTCTGATAAAAGCTGTTTTGAGATTCTGTTATTTTTTCTTGAATTGAAGAAGAAAAGTAGAAAAATAAATAGAACCAAAGAACAGAAATTCACAGGCAAAGTAAAAAATAGTTTATGTTCAGTATGGCAATTTCGTGGTAAAATACAAATAAAAACGGTAGAAGGCTATTTTACCGTAAAGTGAATGAAATGAGGAGGGCAAAATGAAAAGAAGGATTGATGCCCATGTAGTGATGGAGAAGCTTGTTCCACGGATTACGGAAGAGTATCGAAAGATTTATGACATCCCGGAGAATCATGAGAGCATGGCTATTTTTTCGGCAGACTGCGAGGATGTTATGTGGCTTGCAGTGGATGATGCGACTAAGAAAGCCAAGATTAAAGTTATTCAGATTGAGACGGTTTATGGCGGAGTGGATTATTCGTGGAGCAGATATGGCGGAGAGATTACGGCGATTATTTCCGGCGAGAAAGTTGCAGATGTGAAGAGTGGACTTCAGTATGCAAAGGATTATATAGAGAATAAGTCGGGAAATTATTCTTTAAATGAAGAGGGGACACTTGGCTATTATGTGGATTATGTACCACGGATCGGAAAGTACTATCAGGAGTCTTTGGGACTTAGTGAGGGAACTTCCATTGCCTATCTTGTATCTGCATCGGTAGAGAGCATGTATGGACTGGATAAAGCGTTAAAAGCAGCCGATGTGAAGATTGCAGAATTATCCGAGATTCCTTCCCGTGTTAATACAGGTGGCGCGATTGTATATGGAACGGAATCGGCATGCCGCTCTGCCGTTGAGGCGTTCGCAGAGGGTGTGGAGTATTGTGCGTTTCATCCAATGGATATTGAGTGATTGAACCAGATATTGCTTATGTTACATGCATGATATGCATATAAGTGTTATGAATGTAATCAGGTATTAAAGTGATACGGTGTTATAAAAGGCAGAATACATTATTTAAAATGATAATTAAAAATATTGTGATGTTTAAAATGATAATAAAAGTTCTGTCGGAAGCGAAAGGATTTTGTTTATGAAAATTGTAAAAATGGAAACGCATATGCTCAGCCAGAAAGTCATTGCGAATGTGACACCAGAGTTTGCGCGTGTGTATAATATACCGGAAGGACATACGAGTGTCGGATTTTTCTCGGCAGATAATGATGATATTGGTTATCTGGCAGTGGATGATGCCAGCAAAAAGGCAAATATCAAGCTGATTCACGCAGAAACATACTATGGAGGAACAACATGCTCCTGGAGTAAATACGGCGGCAGTGTATTTGTATTGTTTTCCGGACCGAAGGTAGAAGATGTGAAGAGTGGACTTCGATATGTAAGAGACTTTATCGAGAATCATTCGGAACTTTGTAACTTTGACGGGGATGAGGGAACTGCATTTTATGCACAGACGATTCCAAGACCGGGAAAGTATTTTCAGGAATGGTGTGAGCTTAAGCCTGGCGAATCTTATGCCTATCTTGTTGGTGGCCCGATTGAGACAAACTATGCATTAGATAAAGCATTAAAGGCAGGCAATACCCGCGTGGCAAGATATTGGTATCCGCCGTCACATGCGAATTCCAGTGGAGCGGTTCTTGCGGGAACGGAATCTGCCTGCCGGGCAGCGACGAATGCATTTGTGGAAGCCTTAGAGTATGCAATAAAGAATCCTCTTGAGGTATAAAATATATTTCAAAAAAATTCTGGACATTTTTTTTAAGCTGTGGTAGACTGATTAAGATTTGATGTAAAGGCGATGACGAAGAGAAGTAGTGGGAATTATCGCTTCCAGAGAGTGGGGATAGCTGAGAACCCTGCAGAATGAATTCCTGTGAATAACACTTTACCAGCCGCAATCTGAACGAAATCTGTCAATACGGACACAGGCAGATTCCTTAGTAGGTGCGCCGTGACTGTGCGTTAGACAGAAGTTGGTTTTTGAGTGACTGCTTTTCATAAGGCAGTAATTCAGGTGGTACCGCGGAATAATCCGTCCTGAACTAGTTTTAGTTCAGGACGTTTTTTATTGCATAAGATTTTTATCTTGTGGGCTATTAAAGAAGAAAGATGGATTTCCTTTGAGAATGAAATTGTGACTTTATTCTTTTTCAGCAAGAAGACTCCTACCTCTAAGATAGGAAATGAATTGCATTTGTTACCCACTTAATTGATAAAAATATGATGAAAAGCTGTATTATAAGAAGGGAGATTTAGATAAATGAATATTGCAAACATTTACAGAGACAGAACTCTTGATATGCTTAGCGAAGAAAACGTTGGTGAAACTGTCCGTGTGGCAGGCTGGGTAGAGAATATCCGTGACCACGGCGGAGTATCTTTTATTGACTTAAGAGATATGTATGGTGTTCTTCAGGTTGTAATGAGAGATACTACTTTATTAGAGGGAATTAACAAGGAAGACTGTATTTCTCTTGAAGGTGTGATCGAGCACCGTGATGAGGAGACTTACAATCCAAAGATTCCTACAGGAACCATTGAATTAGAGGCTCATAAAGTAGATATGCTAGGAAAGGTATATAAACAGCTTCCATTTGAAGTAATGACTTCTAAAGAAAACCATGAAAATGTACGTCTGAAATACCGTTATCTTGATTTAAGAAATAAAAAAGTAAAAGATAACATGATTTTCCGTTCTAAAGTAATCAGCTTCTTAAGACAGAAGATGACAGACATGGGCTTCTTAGAGATTCAGACCCCAATTCTTTGTGCTTCTTCTCCAGAAGGGGCCAGAGATTATATCGTACCATCCAGAAAGTACAAAGGTAAGTTCTATGCACTTCCACAAGCTCCACAGCAGTACAAACAGCTTCTTATGGTGTCTGGATTTGATAAATATTTCCAGATTGCTCCTTGCTTCCGTGATGAGGATGCCAGAGCAGACCGTTCTCCAGGAGAGTTCTATCAGTTAGACTTTGAGATGAGTTTTGCAACACAGGAAGATGTATTCCGTGTAGGTGAGGAAGTACTTACAGCAACATTTGAAAAATTTGCACCAGAGGGAAGTGTTGTAACTGCAGCACCTTATCCAGTTATCAGCTACAAACAGGCAATGCTTGAGTTTGGTTCTGATAAACCAGACTTAAGAAACCCACTTCGTATCGTAGATGTAACAGACTTTTTCCAGAGATGTACCTTTAAGCCATTCCACGGACAGACTGTTCGTGCTATCAAGGTTTCCAATAAGATGTCCAAAGGTTTCCATGAGAAACTTCTTAAGTTTGCCACATCGATTGGAATGGGTGGACTTGGTTACTTAGAAGTAAAAGAAGATTTAAGCTATAAGGGACCAATCGATAAGTTTATCCCTGATGATATGAAGGCAGAGATTCGTGAGATTGCTAGCCTTAAGGCAGGAGATACCATTTTCTTCATCGCCGATAAGGAAAAACAGGCAGCACTTTATGCCGGACAGCTTCGTAACGAATTAGGACAGCGTCTTGATTTATTAGAGAAGAATGCATATCGTTTCTGTTTTATCAATGACTTCCCAATGTATGAGTATGACGAAGAACAGAAGAAGATTATCTTCACTCACAACCCATTCTCTATGCCACAGGGCGGTTTAGAAGCGTTAACAACAAAAGACCCATTAGAGTTACTTGCTTATCAGTATGATATCGTATGTAATGGTGTAGAACTTTCTTCCGGAGCCGTAAGAAACCACAACCTTGATATCATGGTAAAGGCTTTCGAAATTGCCGGATATACAGAGGAAGACTTAAAAGAAAAGTTCGGTGCGCTTTATAATGCATTCCAGTATGGTGCACCTCCACACGCAGGTATGGCTCCTGGTGTAGACCGTATGATCATGCTTCTTCGCAATGAGGAGAATATCCGTGAGGTTATCCCATTCCCTATGAATGGTAATGCACAGGACGTTATGTGTGGTGCTCCAAATGAAGTTTCCGAAATGCAGCTTCGTGAAGTACACATCAAGGTAAGAAAATAAATTCAAAGTATTTTCAGATATGTTTTCATGCGCTGTAATGTTAATGAATGACGTAACTTTTATCTGGACTTTTAATATATTTCCTACAACGTGTTTGAAAAATCTGCCAGAACATTTTTTAAACACGTTATAGCAGAGAATTATTAGTATTTATACAAATGAAAATGGGGGTTTATCTTTGGCATAGGGTTAATTATGGAAAAATATCTTTTTATGTTATATTTTTCTGTATTTTAGCGTGCTATAGATGAATCTCCTTTTTTTGTGCGGTTAGTGCAGCCTGCAATGGGCACCTATTCAGAAAAATCAAAAAATATCTATAGGCATTAAGTAGTAGTTTGTTTCAGCTTGATGAATATCGTTTACGAAGCGCTTTTGTGCATTTGTTCAGATGAACTTTTTCTATAGATTATGATATATATATCTGTTGGAGCAAAAGTTATTTTCGAATGCAGAAATAGAATTTATAAATAAAACTTTCTTTTGTATTTATGAAAATATATATAAAGAAAAAATATGATTTCAAATGAAAAGATAAAGGTAAATTTTAATTGCTAAAAAAAGATACTTTTTGAGAAAAAATCATAAAAGGTAGAAAAATATGTGTGGAACTTTTAAAAAAGTAACCAAAAAACAAGAAAAAACCGTCAATATTCTTGTTTATAACAATAAAAAACATTTACAAACAAAAGCATTTTTTGGATAATGATATTAACATTTCATGAAGAAAAATAAGTTATAGGAGGATGAGTATGGAACGTTTGATTTATTTTGCACCGGTTCTTGGAATCTGCGCATTGCTTTTTGCGTTTTATCTTACAAAAAAAGTAGGAAAACAGGATGCAGGAACAGATAGAATGAAGGAGATTGCAGCATTTATTCATGAGGGAGCAAGAGCTTTCCTTACTGCAGAATATAAGATTCTTGTCGTTTTTGTTGCTGTATTATTTGTACTGATTGGTATTGGTATCGGTAACTGGGTAACTGCAGTATGTTTCTTAGTCGGAGCATTATTTTCCACTGCAGCCGGTTATATCGGAATGAACGTTGCGACTAAGGCGAATGTAAGAACAGCCGCAGCGGCAAAAGATAGCGGAATGAATAAAGCTTTATCTATCGCATTTTCCGGTGGTGCCGTTATGGGTATGTGTGTAGTAGGTTTTGGACTTTTTGGAGCAGGTGTTGTATATATCCTGACAAAAAATCCGGATGTTCTTTCTGGTTTCTCTTTAGGAGCTTCTTCTATCGCATTGTTTGCCCGTGTAGGTGGCGGTATCTATACAAAGGCTGCCGACGTTGGAGCGGATCTCGTAGGTAAAGTAGAAGCAGGTATCCCGGAAGATGATCCTCGTAACCCAGCTGTTATCGCTGATAACGTAGGTGACAACGTAGGTGATGTTGCCGG
>ADJS01004111.1_pt1 | contig 14891 bp, 11 predicted proteins | sample 268128 | NCBI WGS metagenome assembly ADJS01 (sample SAMN00007486, study PRJNA43253) | human gut metagenome | isolation source: feces sample TS28 | reverse complement strand
GTCAGGTCGATGTGTGGTTTCAGCTCCGGCAGGGTCTTTCGAATTTCCTCCAGCTCCCAGTTTATTCCGTCTGCCTGCTCCGTCAGTTTGTTCATCGCCTGCGGCAGATCGCACTGGATCACAATGGGCTGGATCGGCTGCGCTGTTTGCTGCGGCGCGCTGCTCGGCTGATTCATCCGCTTCAATTCCTCCATCGGTTTCCTCTGCTCGATGGAATTTTCTTTGGACGAGCTTTGCCCGTATTCTGAATTCATGCTCCATGGCCTCCTTGCAATACTTTTCTTCGTGTAATTTGTTGTCACGGCATTTCATGCCGTCCGGTGTGGTGTAGGTGATGTATTTGCGGCTGCTCTCCCAGCACACCGCATAGCCCTCGGATTCCATCAGAGAAACGAAGGCGTCCTTGTCGGCGGCGTATTTCATGCACGCATCGATGGTGTTCATGAGCCGCAGCTTCCAGCTTTGGCCCTTCAGAGCCGTGTGATATTCCGCGCCGCCCATGCCGCGGGCCTGCTGCGTTGGCGCATCAAAGACAGGAAGACCCATTTCCTGACAGATTGCGTCGTTGCGCCGCATCAGCTCCTGCAGTTGTTCCTTCGCCATGTGCAGCTTCTTGCCGGTCTCAAAGTTGACGGAGTTGATGACGCAGTGGGAGTGGATGTGCTCGCGGTCTACATGGGTGCAGACCAGCACCTCGCAGCCGTCAAAGTATTCTGCCAGCCGCCGCGCGGCTTCGTGAGCCTGCCGGGGATCGACCGCCGCGCCTTTCGGAAAGCTTTGCACCATGTGATAGAACATCGTGCCGCCGTCCTTGTGGTAGAGCAGCTTCGTGTTCAGAAAATCGTCGTAGACGCTCTGCGGCTGGCAGTTGATGCCGCTGACGAGCGGCGCGCCCTCCCATGCGGTTTTCTTTTCCTGCATGACGTAGAGCATCACGCCGCGCATGGCGGCGCGGGACTGTGTGCCCCGCTTGTAGTTCACAAAATGTACGATGGCCATACGACTCACCGACCTTCCATGACAGCCCGCAACGCGGCGCTGACCTCGGACAACTCCTGCGCGGCCTTGTCGAGACCGATGACCTGCACCTTGCCCATGTTGGCGAGGACGGTGAGGCGGTTGATGTTGCTACCGATGCCCTTGAGCTGGCGGAGCAGCTCCTTCTGCTCGTCGATGACCACGATCCGCTTGCCGAGACAGCAGGCGGTGACATAATCACTCATGGACATGTGGGCCTTCGCCGCCAGCGCTTTGGTCTTCTCGCGGTCAGCGGACGCCATACGCGTGCTGAATTTGATATCTTTTTTCATGTTTTTCTCCAATCGTAGCTAAAAGTGGGTGTGGGCTTCTGCCCGCAGCTTGGGGGTGTGGGGCCATGCCCCGCCCGGTGCGTTTGGCAGGGCAGCGGCTTCGCCGCAGACCAGACAAATGCGATGCTGGCCACCTCCAACGGAGGTGATAAAAGCTCCCGTAAAAGGAAATCTCTGCGCCTATTGGGAACAGCAGGATTCGTGGAGGGATTTGCCATCTACAGCAGAGAAACAAGATGTTTCTTCTGCTGGCTTTCAAGGGATTTTTTCTCCCTTCACACAGCGCTATTCCGACATTCCTGTGTGGGGGTATCACTACCCTTGGCGTGTGCTTCATGCCGTCGAAACGCTGGGCGCGCAGGGGACACGGTGGCTTAATAAGCTCCTTGTCGTGTACTCGCTCCCCGTCGGCTCTGCGAGCGCACACAGCGGCTCACAGGGCGAAACACGGGGCGTTTTCGCTGCCTGAGACATCGACAGGGTCGATAGGGTCAACAGCTTAGACACCCTGTGCATCGTCACTTTCGGCACGGCGCAGTTCGATAAGCCGCTTTCCGTTGCTGCGGCGCACCACGGCGGAAATGCCGATTTTGCTTAGTGCGGCAACGCTTTGCAGGATCAGACGAGATACCTTTTTCGGCGTGATGCCCTCGCTGCCCGCAGGGTCGATCTGCGCGGACAGCTCCGTGGGAGTGCCGATAAATTCCGTGCGGTCACGCATCAACTCAGAGAGAAGAATGACGATCCGGCCGCCCAGCAGCTCCGGCTGCGTCCGGCTGTCCGACACCAGTTCCCACACATTTTCCGCGTTGCGCTCCAGCGTCAGTTCCCGGTACTCGATGTCGCGCCCGATGCAGGAGAGCTTTGCCTTACCACTGCCGCGCTTGTCTTCCACCAGCGTGAAGCTGGAATCCACCGCGCCGCTGATGGCCGTTGTGCCGGAGATGCGGCTGAACACATCGTCGGCAAGCTCTTTCCGCAGATGATGCACCAGCAGAATGGCGATGCCATGAGTGTCCGCAATGTGCTTCAGCACGGAGAGGTCACGGTAGTCATTTGCGTAGGTATTGTCATAACCGGTGCCGCGGATCATTTGCAGCGTATCGATGATAACCAGCACCGTGTCGGGGTGCTCAACGAGGAATGAACAGAGCTGTTCCTCCAGACCCTTACCAAGGGTATCGCTGTTGGTGGAGAAGTGGACGCTGGCGGGGGCGTCCTCCGTGATCTCGAACAGGCGGTTCTGGATGCGGAGGGTGGAATCCTCTAGGCAGAGGTAGAGCGTAGTGCCCTGCTTCACGCCCATGCCCCAGACGGATTCGCCCTTCGCCACCGTGACGGCCAGCCACAGCGCCAACCAAGACTTACCCACCTTGGGTGAGCCGGCGAGGATGTGCAGGCCCTGGGACAGCAACGTATCCACCACAAAGTTCAGCGGCGTGAGCGGCCGACTCATTAGCGTTTCACCATCGATGGTTTGTAATCGGTTTTCTTTTTTCAATTTCGGATCCTCCTTAAAAAATAGTGCTCCCATCGGAACGATGAGAGCAGAAAAAAGCAGAGGGGCGTTACCACGGGACGGCGCGTGGTTTTTCCCTCTGCTTGTATTGTGGAGGAATTCATGCTATGCTGAGAAAAAGAGCGGACAAATTAAAAATCAAGTAGGACAATTTTTGCGAGGGAGGATACACATGGGAGGCAGCGTCATTTTCTACACCTATGGCAGCACCTTGGAACTGAACGGCCAGCAGTTGACCGCTGGTATGCTGACCGCCGATCTGCTGAATCTGTCTCCGGACGAATACCTGCGCCTGAAAAAGCGTATGTCACAGATCACCGATCTTGCGAAAGAATATGAGCGGAAGCGGGACATAGCGCTTTGGTGGAAGCTGAATGAGAAGATGGATGCGCTCTGTCAGAAGCTGCGCCGGTATCAGGTGTTCCGCCTGCTGCTGGACGAGAGCGAGGACGCTTTCTTCTCTGCCATACGGGAGATCACGGAGCAGTTCAGCGTATTTCCCACAGAGGATCGAGCACCGACAGCGGAAGCGCAAAAAAGGCAGTTTGAGCGTGTGGCGAATCAATTCTCCGAGCGCGGCGAGTACGCTCCCCTCGACCTGTTCCATCCGAGTGAGGCGGATTTGGAAAAGGGGAAGACTTTTTATTATGAGCTGCTTCGTGCCTTCGGCCCCACCAAGGACGCATGGCGTGGCTACCAGAAGTACCTTGACCGCTACGCGCTGTACCTCCATGACATCCGTGCTTTCAACGAGACCATTCGGAACTTTATTCAGTTCAGCTTGTCCAAACTGGATCATAACAGCCCGGAGGAGTACGCGAAGGCTCTCTACGGTTTCTACAATGATGAGCGCATTGCGGAAAAGCTGATCGTCAATCCCATCCGCAACAACGGCGATTGCTATACGACCCACGACGCCTACGAGCTTTCCTATTCGCCGCGGCAGTTGCCGGACGGCTCCGTCGCTATCTGTCAGGAGCACGTGACCGACAGCTTGCAGGCGCTGATGAAAGCGGATTATATGCTGGCGCTGAACAGCGGACACAACGTCCGCCGCTGCATCATCTGCGGACGGTATTTCCTGCTCAAGAGCGGTGTCCACGCGCTGTACTGCGAAGGGGCATGTCCCCACGCGCCCGGCTACACCTGCCGGCAGTTTGGTTCTGTGGAGGTGCAGAAGGAGCTGGCGAAGGACATTCCCAAGGTCAAAGTCAAGGTGACCGCCTTTGCCCGCATCACAAAGGATATGCAGCGGGATGCGATCTCACAGGAGGACGCAAGAAAAGCCAAGGACTATGTGCGGGATCTGCTCTATGATGCCCTGCGCGATGCAAATATCTCCGTGGAGGCTTTCGAACAGAGTATTTCCTCTGAGCGCGTTTACCAGCGCTGCGGGATCACCAGAACGGCCAATCCGAGGGGCCGTCCGCCGAAGAAAAAGGCGGGTGAGCAAGCATGACCAACGAGCAACTGGTTCGCCAATATTATGACGGTGATGAAGCTGCGCTGGAAAAGCTGTACTATAAAAACATCGGTCTGATCCGCGGCATCGCCAAGGAAGCCGCGGCGGAGTTTAACTGCCTGACGGCGGATCAGCATCATCCAAATCAGTTTTCCGCGTATACGAAAACGATTCTGGACGACCTCTGCGGCGAGGGCGCGTTGGAATTCCTGACACGGATACAGAGTCGGGAGTATGACGAGAGCCGCGCCGCGCTCACCACCTATCTTTACCCGCATTTGAAGGGGCGCATGACCCGCTGGCTGGAACAGAATATTGGCTGCATGGCACTGAGCAAGGACGAGATGTCTGCCGTCCGACAGGCGCAGAGGCTGTATCATGTTGCATGGAAGGATACCAGTGAAATCGCGGAGGAGTTGGGCATTCCCGAGGCTCGTGTCAGCCGGTATGTTCGCTACAACACCCATTTCCTCGGTGTGCATGACCTTGTCCCGGAGGGCTATGACGGCGATCCCTATGAGCGGCTGATGCCTGGGACGCTCACCGCTTCGGTGGAGCAAGCCGTGTACCGCAAAGTCTGCATCGAGCTCCTTCGGGAGCTGTTCGATACCCTGCCGAAGAAGGACAGGGACATTCTCGGCAAGACCTGCGACGTGTTCGGATACCCGGAGGCGACCTTGAAAGAGATCGGGATGTATCACATGATGAAGGAGTCCGCCGTGGAGAAGGCGAAGAACCGCGCGGTCGAGAAGCTGAGAGAATCCTATCCCGGCAGCAGGCTTCAGGTATGGAGGGCTGTTCATCGTATGATGCGGAGACCGATCCCGCCGCTGGGGGATGACAGTGATCTGCGGCGCGACTTCCCGCAGTATGCCCGCGCCTTGGCGGAGGTCTATGGCGTGCTGAACGAAGCCACTTCAGATATGGATCAATTTGCTGAGTAAAAAAAACCTATGCAAACATTTGTACATCCAACTGTGTTATTATCCTATACAAGCCCATCCGCAGATGCTATACTCAAGTAAAGTAAGTGAAAGAAGGGATATGTACCATGCTGACGGAAAAAGCCAACGCCATCTGCCTCTTGGAAGTCCTGAGAGAATACTCCGACGCGGAACACATTCTGCCTATGCGGGAGATCATTGGAAAGATGCAGTCCCTCTACGGTATCAAAATCGACCGCCGCACCGTTTATGGGGCCGTTGCGCTTTTGATCGAGCTCGGTTACGACATTTCCATTTACGAGGACAACGGTGTCGGCTATTACCTCCGCAGTCGGGAATTGGAGCAGTCAGAAGTCCTTCTGCTGACCGACGCGGTATATTCCTTCCCGTTCATCCCTGCAAAGCAGACCGAGCAGCTTGTCCAGAAGTTGCAAAAGCAGCTTAGCGTCTACCAGCGGAAGCGTTATCGCTATCTGACCATATCGCGGCAGGACCGCAAGACCGACAACCGGCAGGTATTCTGGAACATCGAGCAGTTGGATGAGGCGATCGCGCAGAAGAAAAAAGTCCGGCTCGGCTATCTCCACTACGGGCTGGATAAAAAACAGCATGAGACAAAGACCTATACGCTCAGCCCCTACGAAATGGTTTACATGAATGAGCGGTATTACCTCATTTGTGTTCCCGACCACGCGCCAAATACGCGTCTTTACCGCATTGACCGCATGAAGGACATTCAGATTTTGGATGATCCTCGCAGCGAGGCCGTCGCCCGTCAGGAGGCACAGAATGCTGTCTATGCCTATGTCGGTAAGCCGGAGCGCATCGTCATGTACTGTGACCGAGCCATCTTGGACGATGTGATCGACCGCTTTGGCACAGAGGTGCAGATCCGTGAACGCGACGAAAACACCTTTACCGCCAGCTTTACCGCGCCGCCGCGCGGCGTCAAATTCTGGGCGCTGCAATACCTGCCGTATGTGGAGGTCGTAGAGCCTGCGTGGCTGCGGGAGGAGATCATCGAAAGCCTTATGCAAAATCGCTATTTGCTGGGGGACGATCAATTCACGGGCTTACCCGTGCATAGATAATAATTTTAAGGAAAGGACTGTGTATTATGGCTTACGAGACGCCCCTAACCATCGCGGAAATTGTAAATGACATCTCAGCAAATAAGTATGTTCTACCATCTATTCAGCGAGAATTTGTATGGGGTACTCCCCAAATTGAAAGGCTGTTCGACAGCATTATGCAGGGATACCCAATTGGAACATTTCTTTTTTGGGAACTCACCAATGAGCAGATCACATCATATACATTTTACAGCTTTCTTCAAAATTACCACGAAAAAAATGCCAGACACAACCCAAGAATAAATCTTGCAGGAAATCAAAATGCAATGGCGGTACTGGACGGTCAGCAGAGGCTAACTTCAATTTATATCGGACTAACGGGCTCTTATGCATATAGAACTCCCCGCAAACAGTGGAAAAATGATGCTGCCTTTCTTGAAAGAAGGCTTTATCTTAATATTGTTGGACCTGCAAAAAACGACACTGACAAATATGAGTTTTCGTTTTTGACTGAAGGCGAAGCGGAGAATGACAACGAGCATTATTGGTTCGCTGTTGGTAATATCTTGAACATGCCAGAACTTGGTGATGTTATGAGATATTTAATGAGTAATATTGTATATTCCTACTCAAAAGAACAAGCGGAATTTGCCAACAACGCATTAGGAGCGTTATACAAGGCCGTTCATGAGCAAAGAAGCATCAGCTACTATAAGGTTAAAAACGAGCAATTGGATACAGTACTCCAAATCTTTATCCGCGTAAACAGTGGTGGAACAATTCTCAGTTATTCAGACTTGCTTTTATCAATTGCTTCTGCGCAGTGGAAGGAATTAGACGCACGAAAGGAAATTACGGATTTTGTTGATGAGATCAACTCTATTGGCTATGGGTTCAATGTAAATAAAGACTTTGTCTTGAAGGCATCCCTTGTGCTTAGTGATTTCCGTGATATAGCGTTTAAGGTCGATAACTTTAATAAAACGAATATGTTGAAGATTGAACAAAACTGGCAAACAATAATAAAATCTGTTGCTCTGGCGTTTCAGCTTGTTGCCAGCTTTGGGTTCTCTCGTGAGAATCTAACCTCTAACAACGCGGTTATCCCCATCGCTTATTATCTTATGACCATCGGCAATCCACCGAGTTTTGTGACCTCTACATCAACTACCTCCAATAGAATTAAAATCAAAAAATGGCTCAGCTTGGCGCTGCTTAAAAAGGCATTTAGCGGACAGCCGGACAGTATTCTCAGGCCAATTAGAGAGATTATCAAAAAGAACGGCAAGAATGATTTTCCGATCGATGAGATCGTCGATGAGTTGCGCGGCGGAAATAAGACGCTCATCTTTACAGACGATGACATTGAAAATCTACTGGATCGCAAATACGGACAGCCAGATACTCGTACCATATTGATGTTCCTTTATCCATCTTTGGACTACAGCAACAAGTTTGATATCGATCACATCTATCCAAAAAGTAAGTTCACCAAATCGATGCTGGAGAAAAATGGTGTTTCATCAGATAGAGTGGATTTCTGTATGGATCATGTGAATGATTTGAGCAACCTCCAGTTCCTTGCAACTATACCAAATATTGAAAAACAGAATAAAGATTTCGATGATTGGTTTGCCCGTATTTGCCCGACGGATTCAGAAAAGGCACAGTATCGGGCTGACAATTACCTGCCGAAAATGGATTATACATTTGTAAACTTTGAGCATTTCATCGAAGAAAGGCGTCAACAGCTAAAAAGAAAGTTGACGGAAATGCTTTGCTGATGCCATACCGAGTAAAATAATCGGCGCCCCCTGTACAGACAAATGTACAGGGGCGTGCTTTATAATACAGATACAATCGAACAGGAAACCATGTTTACAGAGGGAGGGGCAGAATGGAACTCGAAAATGAGCTTTTCCTTGCAACGATAGAGTGGACTTGGGAATGTTGTCTAAAGCAAAAAGAGAGCGATAACGAAAAGAGCGTTGCTCTATGCAAGGCATATAAGGGCGGGCAGTTTGGCTTGCTCCAAGTGGACCAGACAGATGAGCAAGGGAAGATAGAATACCGTAAAGTTCTCCCTTACCGGTATGACAACATCATTTATCTTGGATGCGGTATATTCTGTCTGTTTCAAAGACATCAACACTGGTTAAAGAGACTTTTCCTTACGAAAAATTATGATATCCGCGCAGAAGATATTGGATACGGGCCTTATTCCGGTCTTGCCTGGATGGATCGATCCGGTATTGTGATAAAGCAATATTATGATAATAATGAAAAATCCTTCTATAATCCCAAAACAGGTCGAGCCTCCGACACTTTCAAGCAGTTAGAGATCACCCACGGTTATGCGTTGACCGGCAATAGTCAGCGATACTCTTTGAATGATGATCAACAATACTCTTTGATCGATCTTGAAACAGATAAGACTATAAGTACGAACTTCGACTATCCGTATCATTATCTCTGTGATTATCAGAACGGCAGCATCTTCCTCGCTACGCCAGACAAGGATAATTCCTCCGATACCTTTCCCATGCAGCTTGCCTTTTGCGATCACGACGACCACAGCGCGATCGTATTTGAGCTGACTGCTCACCCCGATATCGAGGCCACGCTTCAAGGCAAGCGTTTTTTGGCAAAAAATATATCTCTTGAGCAATATGGGAAGTCTCTTGTCCTACAGCACGAGGACAGTGGTATGATCACTAAGGTGGATATCTTAAAAGCGAAAAACCTTAGCAGTCTCCTTCGTATGACGGAAAATTTTTGCGGGGAATAACAGATTTGCACGATGCTCAATAATTGTTAAGCAAAAAAACGGCCATCTGCCAATGAAAAGGCAGATGGCTGAAATTTAATCTAATGTTATATCCCGTATCAAGTCTGCGTATCCAATTGAAATGTGTCGCTCAAATAAACTTGGGATCAAAGAAAAAATAAGTCGAGGGGAATTCCCTCGACCTATTTTTTCGTGCCCTGTACCGTCCGGTTTGCCCCATAGGTCACATTGTGTACCTATAAACATGAACCGTTTGCTTTCCGGGGTGTTGAACGTGAAAGAGGTATCTATCAGGGAAAATTAGGACAACTCGTAGCTCTCCTCGACCTGGACCTTGCCGCTCTTGAAGCGAATGCTGCCGAAGAGGAAGGCAAAGACCACAACGCCAAGGTTGCCAAGCAGCAGGGGCAGAGGCAGCTCGAACGAAGAGGTAACGCCGGAAACGACGATCACCAGGAGGTCAACGATGCACAGAGCCTTGAGAGCGCCGTTGCTGATGTGGAAGTTGGACTTGTTCCAAGCCTCGGGCAGGACCTTGGGCATGTTCCACAGGCACAGCACGATCATGGTCTTGGTGATGGCACCGACAGTGATGGTGATGTTGCTGATGATGTCGATATCAATACCGAAGGCGATGGGGACGAAGCCGACCACATAGTAGAAGCCCAGCAGGATCAGGGGAGTGCGATACTTGGGGTGCAGACGGGCCAGGGAGCGGGGATACCAGCCGTCGTTGCAGGCCTGCATCAGGGGCTTGGTGCAGGTGGCGATGGAGCTGTTCAGGGTGGTGAGCAGAGCCATCCAGCCGCCGCCGATGCAGAAGAGGTAGTACAGGGGCTTGGAGAGGATCGCCTGGGCCACGACGGTCATGGGCTGGCCGGCAACCTGGTCAACAGGAAGCACGCCGGAAGCGACCACACCGATCAAACCATAGAAAACGGAGACGCCCAGAGTGGAGAACAGCATAACGCGGGGGATATCGCGGGTGGGGTTCTTCGCCTCGCCGCTCATCTGGGTGACGTACTGAGCGCCATCGCAGGTGTAGCTCATGAGGACGGAAGCCTGCCACAGACCGACGGCACCGTGGGTCATGAACTGGGTGGGCTCGAAGTAATTGCCGTCCAGCTTGGTCAGACCGACCGCAGTAAAGGCCGTCAGGGAGATGACCAGCACGATAACTGCTGCGTTCTGAATCTTGGAGAACGCGTTGATACCGAAGGTGTTGGTGATGAACAGGATGGTGAGGATCGACAGAGCGATGACCTTACGGCTCACATTGGGGAGGAAGGGCATGGCATAGTCGGCGAAGGACAGAGCGTACATACAAAGGGTAACGCTTGTCAAAAGGGCAATCATGGAATAGGTGCCGGTCCAACGGGGGCCAAGGAAGGTGCCCACCATGGAGTAGTCACCGCCGCGGAAACGTGCTACGGAGTTCAGGAAGATCTGCGGGGAACGGGCCAGGACGGCAATGATACCGCCGATGACGAACGCGATGCAAACGCTTCGGCCGGTCTCATCAATACCCCAGCCGGTCAGGGACATGATACCGGAACCGATGATGGAGCCGATACCGACAGCCATCAGGTCCCAGAAGCCAAGGACTCGCTTCAGGTCCTTTGTGGACGACAGATTCTTAGAATTGTCTGACATGTTTTTTCTCCTCTCTTTTTGTGCGATTCTTTTATTCCATGTGAGTGTGGGTTAAGGCACTCACTTGAGAATACAGGGGGGATCACTCGCGGTAGTTCTTGGCAAACTCCGCCTTCAGGGCGCTGAGCTTCTCGGGATCGCCGGCGATACGCAGGCCGGTGAGCGCCATAAGCTTACTGGCAAGGATGCACTGGTCGATGGGGTAGTCCTGGCAGGTCAGCAGAGCGGTCTCGTCCGCGTGACCAACGGGAACAGGCTCGCCGTCGGGAACGATGGGGAAGGTGATCTCTACGGTGGGGAGCTTGTAGGCCACGCTGCCGAGGTCGGAAGAGGCCTTGGGCAGGTTGCCGAAGGTGAAGCGGGAGGAATCGATGCCCAGATCCGCGGCATAGTCAGCAGCGTTGTGATACAGGCTGGGCACGGGGGTAGCGCAGTACCAGGGAGGCATCCCACTTGTAGATGGCGGTGGTCTCCGTCATCAGCTCGGCGCCCTTGATGATGTTGTCAACGCGGCGCATCATGGAGTTCAGCTCGGCGGAGTCGTTGGTGCGCAGCTCCACGTTCAGCGTTGCCTCATCGGGGACAGAGTTGGCGGCGGTGCCGCCCTTGGAGATGATGTAGTGGATGCGGTTCGTCTCGACCATGTGCTCGCGCAGGTACTCCAGCGCCGTGCAGGTGAGGAGCACCGCGTCCAGCGCGCTGCGGCCCTGCTCGGGAGCGGAGGAGGCGTGGGCGGTGCGCCCCTTGAAGGTGAGCCAGTTGTCGTGGGTGGGCCACACGATGGCCTTACCGGTGACCTCGGAGCCCCAGTTGCCGCCGTAGTGGTTGGCGAGCATCAGGTCGACCTCGTCCATGTAGCCGGCTTCGACAATGTAGTGCTTCGAGCCCTCGAGCTCTTCAGCGGGGGTACCGTAAACGATAACAGAGCCGATATCCTTGAAGGCTTCCTTCAGGCCCAGTGCGGCGGAGAAGCCGGAAGCGGCGATCAGGTTGTGGCCGCAGGCGTGGCCGTTGGGCAGCGCATCATATTCCAGCATGAGGCCGATGACGGGGCCGCCCTCCTTGCCCTTGTACACAGCCTTGAAGGCGGTGGGCATGTCGATCTCCTGATCGAACTTGGGGTGCTTGCCGACCAGACCGCGCTGGACTTCAAAGCCTTCCTTCTCCAGTGCGTTCTCCAGCAGGGCGGAGGACTGGAACTCTTCCCAGCCTACTTCCTTGAATTCCCAGATCTTCTTTGCGATCTTATGGACCTTTTCGCGGTTCTCATCGATGACCTGCATCATCCGCTGTTCATTCGGGGTCATTTTCATTCCTCCATTTCATATTTCACGATCAAACAGTCGATTTGCTTTCCGGGGAGTGCTCTTCCGTTTAACTTGACCTCAAGTATACGCGCGGTGCGTTAAAATTGCGTTAACGGAAACATCCGGCGCAAAAAAATGTAAAATAAAATCGCATCGCCCGTTAAAAAACAGCTTGCCGAAACGAGGATGAACCTCATTTCGGCAAGCTGTAAAGCGGTGTACAAACCGCACAGTCTATATTCATATATTGTCGCTCCGGCGCATTGACGGGTGAAAGCGCCTTCAGTTTTCCTTCTCATTCTGCATCTTTTGACGCAGCGCCTCGGCCCGCTCCGGCATACCGCCGCATTCATAGTGCCGAATGGTATAGGGCAGCAGGATGTACCAGCGTCTTCCTTCCTTCTTGTCGTAGCACTCGGCCATGGTGCGGTGCCACAGCTGCCGCTTGCCCATGGACAGGTGCTGGTAGACGTAGTGCTTATAGAACGGGTGCCTGAACTTATAGACCGCGCCGCGATCCCACAGCTGCTCCACCACAAGGTCGGCCCTCATCAGCTGCTCCAGCAGGTCCACCAGCTCCATCGGCGAAAATCCCGTCAGGAGCGTCAGATCTTCCATATCGGCCTGCTCAAACTGGATGGACATGGCATCCAGCACCCGCCGCTGCTGCGGATTCAGCCGATCCAGCCGCAGCTGGGTCAGCATGTCGATTTTCGGCAGAGGAAGGTGCGAATCCCAGCCCTCCCGGCGGATGACGCCCAGCATCTCCATCAGCGCCATGGGGTTGCCCCCGGTGCGGAGATACAGTCTGTGAACAGCCTCGTCATCCTGCTCGGACACGCCCAGCACCTCGCGGGTGATGGCGGTGGTCTCTTCTTCCGTAAAGGGCGAGAGCGACAGCAGGTCGATCAGGTTGCGCTCCTGCAGCGCAAGCAGCAGTCCGCGGACGCTTTTTTCCTCTCCCGTTCGGCACGCGGCCACGAGAAAGATCTGCTCGTTGCCGAATTCGATCATCACCCGCTGCATGAGCAGCTGGCTGACCGAATCCATCCATTGGAGGCTGTCGAAATACATGATGATGCGCCAGCGGCTCACCAGCTCCTTGAAAATGGCCAGCACGCCGCTGATCAGCACGGTAACATCCTCCGCGCTGTGCCCGCTCAGGTTGACGCCGTGCGCCAGCACGGACGAGAGCCGGACGCGATGCTGCTCGGAGAGCTGTATGGTCCCGATGTCGCACAGATTTTCCAGCTGGACGAACATATCGCGCCACGCCTTCATGGGATAGTTTTCCTCGATCCCGTAGCAGTGGGAGGACAGCTGCAAAACATCGGTGCCGTAGTTCATTTTCAGGATCTGCTTCATGAGCTCGGTCTTGCCGGTGCCCACTTCGCCCTCAATCACCACGGAGTGCGTGCTGTCCTCGTTTAAGAACCAGAAGATCCTCTCGTCAATGTATTGCAGCTCCTCCAGCCGGCCAAAGAAGCTGTCCTGCGTCCCCGGCTTGCGGAGGGCGGCGAGCTTTTTGCGGTGGAGCAGCGACTGCTGCATCAGCTCCACCAGCTGGGAGGGCGCTTCATCCAGATCGTTCTGAAGGCGGCCGGCGTACTCCTGATACAGCTGTATCCCCAGGTCATACTTGCCCGTCTGGGCGAAGCACTTCATGCCGGTGAGGACCATTTCCTCATCCCATGGCTTCCACATCTGCCAGACGTCAATGAGCTGCTGCAGCCGTTCCGTATTCCGGCAAACGGAGAGGTTTGCCATCTGGTTCTTGATGTAGCTCAGGCTGCGCGCGAGCTGCTGCGCGCGCTTCTGCTCGACCCAGTCTTCAAACTCGGGACATTCTTTGAGATAAAAGAAGTCCAGAAACCGACCCCGGGAGAGGGCAAACTCCGCATCCGGCGCATCCCAGTCCACCTTCAGCCCAAAGCGCTCGTTCATTTTCAGGTCGTTTCTTCCCTGAAGGACGATGACCTCGTCCCCTACACAGCGGCGGATCTGAAACAGCGCTTGGCGCAGGTTCTTTCGTCCGGTATTTTCATCGCAGGCACCCCAAAAAAGGGAAACCAGCTCATCACGGTTCGTCTGCTTCTCCACGCACAGATAATAGAATATTCCCTCCGCCTTACGGTAAGGAAAGTGGATCTCTTTTCCGTCCCGATAGACACAGGGCGTCCCCAGAAGTGTTACTCTGTTATCTGACATGTGTCTCACCTCCGTGCATATCATGCATGCGCATATAAAAAATTGAAATAATTATACCAAATACACATTTGAAGCGCAAGTAAAATCTCAGGTTTCCATCTTCCGCAAAGCCCTTCATATCCTGCGCCTGCGAAAAGGGGAAAAATGCTTGCATTTCCCGCTGATCTGTGGTAACTTATAGGTGCAATAGTTAGATGCATTTAACCATTAAAGCAATGGGAACGCATGAAAAGCAGCGGCTGTTCTCGTTTTCAGGCCAATCCGCAGCGCACTTTGAAGACCGCTTATAAGGCGGCTTTTCTGAACCCCGCAAGTTAGATGCCTCTAACCATCGTAATAAAGAAGAAAAGGAGGCAAGAGCGAATGTCTGAAGATATTCTGATCCGTCAGGGCGCGCCGACACTCGCAGGCATCAAGACAGGGAGCCTGTTTCCCTGCCCCTGCAAGGATCGCGAGGCATTGCTCGATGACATCCGGCAGCTGAACCGGCGGCTGTCGCCGAAGGGACTGTGCCTGCTGCCGATCCGCTTTCTGGTGGGGCAGGCGCTCCTGTACCTCTACCGCCCCGTCGAGCTGCGGCGGGATCTGCGTGACGCGCAGGCATCCGAGCTGCTGCGCCGGGCAGGC